>JABAOG010000544.1_pt1 | contig 39777 bp, 38 predicted proteins | sample 7062131 | NCBI WGS metagenome assembly JABAOG01 (sample SAMN14538629, study PRJNA623070) | marine sediment metagenome | biome: marine biome [ENVO:00000428]; feature: marine pelagic biome [ENVO:01000023]; material: deep marine sediment [ENVO:00002113] | place: India: Arabian Sea | collected... | reverse complement strand
GAGAGCCGCGCCTGCTCGAGGGCGCGACCGAGGACGATCGAGTCGAGATTCGACGAGTGCGTCGGCACGTAGACCAGCGAGCCGACCTGCTCGAGGCGCTGCAGCTTCTCCGCGTCCCCCTCCACGCCGAAGAGGCGGTCGAGAACGCTCTGCCCGGCGGTGAGCGCCGCCGGCAGCTTCGAGGGCTGCATCANNGCATCAGCGAGGCGAGCAGCTTCGGCACCGCCCGGATGGCCATCCGATAGACGCGCGGGTCGAAGTTGCCGGCGACGTCCTCCGCGAAGCGCAGGGTGACCTCGCGGATGGCCTTCCGCTGCTCCCCTTCGCTCATCCGCGCGATGTTTCGCGAGAGGGCGCGCCACTGACCGAGGTCGCGGCGAGCCTCGTCGTCGCGCTGCGAATCCAGTCGGCGCATCTCGGTCATCGCGCAATCGTTGAGGGCCAGCTCGAGGGAGCCGACCGAACGGCCGTGGTCGGCGGCGACCCGCTCGGCGACCTCGCGGATGATGTCGTCGCGCTCACCGTTGAACCAGAAGATGGCCGGGTCGCTCGCCTGCGGCACGTAGGGCTCGAGCCGCGGCAGCCGCGGCCGTTCGACGAACTGGCGAATGGCTTTCGGGACTCTCATACCGATTCGAAGTAGCGGGCGAGCTCCCAATCGGTCACCGCCTTGCGCGCCTGGCGGACCTCCCAATCGCAGCGTCGGACGTAGTGGTCGACGAAGGGCTCGCCGAGGATCGTGCGCGCGACCTCGCTCTCCGCGAGCTTCTGGGTGGCCTGCTCGAGGGTGCGGGGCAGCGGCGCCCCCTTCGCGCCTTCGGCGGTGGCGTCGCCCTTGGTCTCCGGCGGCAGCTCGAGCGCCTCGGTGATGCCGTGCAGCCCGGCGCCGAGAGCCGCGGCCATCGCCACGTAGGCGTTCACGTCGGCCGCCGTCTGCCGGAGCTCCACCCGGGTGGCGCTGCCGCTCTGCCCGCTGATCACCCGGATGCCGCAGGTGCGGTTCTCGATGCCCCAGCTCGCGGTGAGCGGCGCCCAGAGGCCCGGCACGTAGCGGCGGTAGGTGTTGATGAAGGGTGAGTAGAGCGCGGTCAGGTCCGGCGCCGTCTGGTGCAACCCGGCGATGTAGTGCTTGGCCTTGGCGCTGAGCCCGTTCGGATCCTTCGGGTCGGCGAAGAGGTTCTGCTTCCCCTCCGAGTCCCAGAGGCTCTGATGGATGTGACCGCTCGAGCCGGGGAGCTTCTCGTTCCACTTCGCCATGAAGGTGACGCTGAGCCCATGGCGGTGGCAGATCTGCTTCATCGCGGTCTTGAAGAGCACCGCCTTGTCCGCGGCACGGACCACGTCGTCGTGGAGGATCGCCGCCTCCCAGACGCCGGGGCCGGTCTCGGTGTGGAAGCCTTCGATCTCGACGTCGTACTCGCGCATCGTGTCGAGCACGTCGTGCACCAGCTCGCGGTACTGCCCTTCGCGCAGCCAGGAGTAACCGAACATCCCCGGACTCAGGGGCGTGAGCCCGCCGAAGCGCTTCTCCCGGAGCGACTCGGGGGTCTCCTTGAAGACCCACATCTCGAGCTCGCAGGCGAAGACGGCGTGGTAGCCGGCGCTCTGTGCGCGGGCGGTGACCTGCTTGAGCAGGTTGCGCGGGCAGGCGGGGTGCGGCTTGCCGTCGGGCGTGAAGAAGTCGACGAGGAAGTGCGCCGTATCCGGCTCGTGCGGGTCGACCCGGTAGGTGCTCGGGTCGATCTTGGCCAGCGCGTCGGGGTAGCCGGTGTCCCAGCCGGTGACCGTCGCGTTGTCGTAGAGCTCGTCGGCGATGTCCCAGCCGAAGATCACGTCGCAGAAGCCGAAGCCCTTCTCGAGCNNGACGGCGCGATCAGCTTGCCACGGAGGACGCCGTCGACGTCCGTGCCCCCCACTTTCACGTGACGAATGCCGCGCTTCTCGAAGTCCTTTCGAAGGCTCGCGGCGTCCCAGTCCCGGCGGTCGGTGGTCATCGGGGCCGAGCATACACCCCGAGCCGGGGGTCGTGCTCCGTCGGCTCGCGAGGACGCTCAGCCGGGGGTCCAGCTCGGCGGATCGCTCGCGGGGAAGCTCTCGAGGCCGGCCTCGTGGACCACGTCGATGGCGTGGCCCTCGAGGAGCTCGGGCATGGGGCCCTCGGCGAAGACCGGGGTCATGTCCGCGAAGACCTGAATGCTCGCGCCCAGGCCGTCGCGGAGCCGCCAGGCGGTGAAGCTCGGCACATGCAGCACCGTGTCGTCTTCCTTGCGCGTGAAGCGGACGTTCGCCTGGAAGCCGACGAAGTCCTCCTCGTCCCAGACTCGTACCGGGTGGTGGAGCATGCCACCGATGCGCTCGAAGAGCTCGGCGTACCCGTCCCGAGCCGCGTGCTTGCCGTGCACCGGGTTCGCGTTGCCGAAACGCACCCACACGTCGTCGGTGAGGCGCGCCAGGAACCCTTCGAGGTCCATCGCGTCGAGGCAGGCGTAGGTGTCCTTCAACCAATCGATCGCAGTCATGTCTCCTCCATAGGGCGCTGAGTCCTCAGCGGTAGAGGGTCCACAGGAACGCCCCCACCGACAACGCGACCAGAGCGCCGCCGAGAGCGAAGGGGACCGCCGCCAGCGCCATGCCGTTCGCGAGACCGACGAGCCCGCCGATGGCGAGCGCGACGCCCACGAAGCTGAGCAGCACCCAGCGCATCAGCCCCCCGGCGCCGAGGCGAGCGTCCACCCCGGCGGGCACCGGATCGCCCGGCTTCAGGAAGGTGAGCTCCCCGCTGGTCATCTCCGGCGGCGGCGGATCGCCGGCCGGCGGCAGGGGATGGACGCGCGCCCCGAGCGTGCGCAGACGCGCGACCCGGCTGACGTCGGGCAGGCCCTCGATGTCGAGCTGCACCTTCAGGTCGTAGGTGAGCCCCGACGCCGCCGAAGGGGGCCCGTTCGCCGGTAGCCGGAAGCCGGTCCGCCACTCGAAGACCGGTCCGTTCCGCCGCCGCCGCCGCCGGCCCCGCTCCCGGTAGGCGCCCCCACCTCCATCGCTGGCCTCCTCGGCGCCGATGGCGATGATCCGATCACGCAGGATCGTCTGGGCCTCGGTGTGGAAGACCTCCCGGTGGCTGCGGCGGCTGTCCCCCGAGCCGGTGCTCCAGCGCTCGCTCCCGGAGAAGGTGAGCTCCAGCTTCGCGAGCTGGAATGGGCGACGCGCCGCGAAACGAACGATGACCGGGAACCATTCGCCATGGGCCACGCGCCGCTCGGGCAGCACGAGCTCCGAGTCGCGCACCCGGGTTCGGGTGATCGCCGCGCGTGCCCAGAGGATCAGCCCGATCGGCAGGAGGGGGAACATCGCGAGGACGAGGAGGCCCACCAGGATCCAGAGCACCGCGCTGCCGACCGGACCCATCGAGGTGTCCTTCTTCGTGGCCTCGGCCTCCGCGTCCGCCCGCGCGAGCGCGTCCTCGTTCGGCGGGAGCTCACGGGGCCGCACCACCAGGTCGGCGTCGGCCTTCGGGTCGATGCGCCAGGCGATGTCGACCGACGCCTTCGCCTTCCAGGCCACCGAGACGTGCGGCATCTGCCAGCTGTAGGGCGCGTCGGTGAGCGTCAGCTCGAAGGGCACCTCCCGCCCGGCGTGGAGCGGCCCCTCCACCAGCCGCTGCTTCACGAGGGTGTGGGAGGAGCTCCGCACGACGTAGACGAGCTCCACATCGAGGCCCTTCGCGTCGGCGAATTCCTCTTCGACCCGGACCCGACCGCGGACCGTGTCGCCGATCCGCACCTCGGCCGACTCGAGCTCGAGGGTGAGCGGCACGACCATCGGCGCGAGGATAGCGCGTCAGGGCGCGAGCCGAGCCTGCAGCTCTTCGTCCATCCGCGCGAGGATGGCCTCGAAGGCATCCCGCCCCGCGGGCATGCCCAGCCGAGCTCGCACGTAGGCGTCCCCGTTGGTGACGACGACGAGCGCGGCCCGCTGTTCGGGGAGCATCAGGAAGTTGGCGCTGCCGCCGATGCCGGCGCCGCTGTGCCCGATGTACGTGTTGCCGTTGAGCCCATCGTAGCGGAGCACGAGCGCCTGCCGGGTGCTGAGCTCCGGCACCTGCTGCAACAACATCGAGCGCACCGTCTCCTCGGCGAGGAAGCGCTGGCCATCGAGCTCGCCGAAGCCCAACCACGCCTGCGCGTAGCGGAGCAGGTCACGGATGCTGCTGCGGAGACCGCCCGCCGGGTAGTGAGCGTAGTTGACCTGGTCGAGGGGAACGAACTCGTCCCGCGGCGCGCTGTAGGTGTAGAGCACCGCCAGCTTGTCCGTGTCGACGTCGGCGAAGTGCCAGCCGGAGTCCTGCAGGGCGAGGGGCTCGAAGATCATCCGATCGCTCAGGGTACGGAAGTCCTCGCCCCAGCCGAGCTCCGCCAGGTGGGCGGCCACCGCGAACGCCGCGTTGCAGTACTCCCAATCGGTCCCCGGCTCGGGACCGAAGTTGGAGCCGGCCTGGTAGAATTCCCCACCGGGCTGCGCGTAGCCCCGGGCGAACTCGCCGAGGTCGATGGGCGGGTCCCCGGCGTAGGTGGTCTCGCCCAGGGTGAGCCAGGCGTCGGTCATGCCGCTGGTGTGGGTCAAGAGCTGCCGCGTGGTGATCGGCACCGCCGGGTGCTCCGGGTGCACGATGGGAAAACCGAAGGCCGCCTCGGTCGACTGATCCAGGTCGAGCATCCCCGCCTCGACCAGCCGCATCAACGGCACGGCGGTGAAGAGCTTGGACACCGACGCGACGACGAAGAGCGTGTCCTCCGCGACCGGCCGGCCATTCTCCACGTCCGCGTAGCCCCAGGTGCCGACGAAGGCGATCTCGCCGTCGACCACCAAGCCGGCGGCCACGCCCGGCAGCCCACCGGCGTCCATCTGCCACTCGACGAACCCATCCAGGTCTTCCGGCGGCTGCGCGTCCACCGCCGGCGCGGCGTCGATGGGGCCCGCGTCCCGGTCGAAGGAGCCGTCCGGCCCGTCGCTCGCGAGCTCGTCGCAGCCGACCACGACGAAGGCGAACGCCAGCGTCCAGAGCACCCCACCAACCGTGAACGACCGTCGCACACTGACGGAGTGCCAGAGCGCCCCCACCGCGGCAAGGGCAAGGTCGGTTGCCACGCCCGGTCGCCTCGTCGAGACTGGGCCCATGGCCATGCGTCTCGGCGGGCTCCTCTGGATCGCGCTCGCGCTGAGCTGCGGGGAGCCGTGGCCCGGCCCCGACTCCCTCGGCCCCGACTGCGGGTTCCCGGACCCCGAGCTCGCGAAGGACCGAGACGGCGACGGGATCATCTTCGTCCACGAACGGGACGTCGACGACGACGGCGACGGGCTGGTCAACGACCTCGACCTCGACTCCGACGGCGATGGTCTGCTGGACGAAGAGGAGATCGGACCGCGCCTGGGCGGCTGCTACCCGCCACGGGACACCGACGGCGATGGGCTCGACGACTTCCGCGACGTGGACTCGGACGGTGACGGGCTCCGGGACGACGTGGAGCTCGCCGGTGCCACCAACCACCTCGACCCGGACACGGATGGCGACGGTTGCCTGGACGGCGCCGAGGAGCCCCTCGACGATTGCAGCGACCCCCGGGATCTGGCCGTCTCGCTCGCCTGCGGTGCCGAGCGGACCGGCTTCGTCACCTTCCAGTGGACGGGCCCGGCCCTGGACTTCGCCTCCCTCGAGGTCGTGGTCCCGGACGAGAGCGACTTCACCCATTACCTCTTCGAGACCTTTCCCGAAGCCGTGCTCCCCGTGGACGGAGCCATCCTGCCCTCGAGCGACGAGGAGGCCCCGCCGCGCTTCACCACCGTCGAGACCGGCGCCACCCTGGTCTTCGGAGTACGGCACCTCGACGTCCGGGCCGCGACGCTGCGCACCGAAGGATGGCTCGAGCTCCGCGGGCCGGCGGGCGAGGTCCTCGACCGGGGTCGGCTGCTGATCCTCGGCGAGCAGAGCTGCTCCGTCCGGCCCGACCGACGACCGTGAGCGACGAGCTCCCGACCGAAGCGGCGAGCCGTCCTCCCCTGCCGTTGCTGCTCGCGCTCTGTGCGGCGCTCGCGCTCGGACCGCTGGCGCTCCCCAGCGGCGTGGGCGCCTTCCGGATGTTCACCGCGCCGGTCGAGTACCGGCTGGACCTCGCCATCGAAGGCGAGCGGGGCTACCCGCGGCGGCTCCCCGCGCGCTCGCTCTGGCCGCACCTCGGCCGGGACGCGCGCCGGGTGATCGGCGTGGCCGACGAGTGGACGCTCGGCGAGACGAACGCCGCGCTGCTCCGCGCGGGGCTCGACGACGTCGGCGCTCTGGTCTGCGCGCTGACCGACGCGACGACCGTCCGACTCGTCCTCTCACGGCGCCACCTCGACCGAACGCCCATCGACCGAACCGACCGCGCGGTGGCGTGCGAGCGATGAAGGCGGCGATCGAGCGACGGCTGGCCGCGCTCTTCGGTGGCTGGGTCTCGCCCTGGCCCTTCGCGATCCTGCGGGTGGGGCTGGCGGCGATCGTCCTGTTGCGCACCACGGTCTTCGACTGGCTGCCGATGGACCACCACGGCTGGGTCGCCGGCCTCGAGTACCACCCACCGGTCGACGCGGCCGAGCCGCCGGCCTTCCACTCGCCGCTCTGGCCCTTCCTCCCGCCGCTGGGCGCCGGGCTGACGGCGGCGCTGGTCTGGGCGCGGACCGCGTTGGCCACGCTGCTCCTGGTCGGCGTCCGGCCCCGGATCGTAGCCGCCGCGCTCGCGCTGCTGGGCTACGGGCTGATGGCCGCCGACCGGACCCGCTATCTGCACCACCTGCACCTGCTCTGGCTGAGCGTCGGCCTCCTGGCGCTGACCCCCTGTGGCGAGCGACTCGCCCCGCTTCGACGCCTTCGGTGGCTCGGGGACGGGAAGACGCCCCGCCGCTGGGTGCCCCGCTGGTCGCTGCAGCTGCTGCGTTTCCACGTCCTGGTGGTCTATGCGGCAGCCGGCGCGGCCAAGCTCGATCCGCGGTGGCTCTCCGGACGCACGCTCGCGGAGCTGCACGACGCCGGCCTGCTCCATGGCCCGCTCGCCGACGGGGCGCTCGCGACCCTCGGCGCCCCCACCCTCGCTCGGCTCGTCGCCGCCATCGAGCTCGCGCTGCCGCTGCTGCTCGTCGTCCGCCGCAGCCGTTGGCTGGCCATCGGCCTCGCGGTGGCCTTCCATGGGTCCATCGAGCTGTCGATGATGGTCTCGACCTTCGGCGCGACGATGCTCCTGCTGCTGGTGTGCTTCTCCCCCACCTGGGTGAGAGTTCCACCAATGAAGGGGGTCGAGAAGCCGGCCACCGAGACGGCTGATAGGGTGGATTGAGAAGGATGCGCCACGCCCTCATCACCATGGCCCTGGGCTCGGCCTTGGCCTGCGGATCGTCCCCGGCGATGGAGCTCCCCGACTCCGGGCCGGGCTCGTGGCCGGACCACGGCCCGCGCTGCCCCGACGAGGATGGCGACGGCATCGCCGACCGTTTCGAAGGGACGGGCGACGCGGACGGCGACGGCATCCCGAACACCCGCGACCTCGACTCGGACGGCGACGGCTTCTCGGACGCCGACGAGGGGGGCACCGACGGCTGCGCCTCGCCCATCGATCTGGACCGGGACGGCACCTACGACGCCTACGACTGGGACCGCGACGGCGACGCGCTCGCCGACGCCGACGAGGAGGCGCTCGGCTTCGACCCCACTCATCCGGACACCGACCGTGACGGCTGCCCGGACCTCGCCGAAATCGAGTTCGGCGAGTGCGCCGACCAACGCGAAGCCTTCATCGTGGCCAGCTGCGCCACCCCGGATCACGACACCGTGAGCCTCCCCTATCTGGTGGACATCTTCGGCCGCGGCACGGAGACCCTGGACGACGTGCGCCTGGCGATCGAGTCGCCGGAGAACCTGGCCACGACCACCCGGGCGGTGGCGGTCAGCCCCGCGGGAGCCGCGACCATCGCCTTCGACCACTTCGAGACCGTCGAGTCGGGCGCACTCCTCAGCTTCGAGCTGAGCCTCGAAAGCCATACGCCGGACGAAGACGAGGTCACCCACGCCCCCCTGTTCTTGGTGGCGGTCGGCCCGAGTGGAGACGTCCGCAGAACGCTCAACCGCGGTCAGCTGGTCGTCTTCGGCGGGCGCGCCTGCCCGACCCGCTGAGAAATCCACTTTCTTCCTCGAAGACAATGGAAATTATGAGCCGAAAGGGCGACTCACTCATGACCGTGCTATTCCAGGTTCGTAGAGGGAGCTGACGATGAGGAAGTGGAAGACCGCGCTGGGGATGTCGCTCGCGTTGCTGGCCGCCTGTGGCGAGCCGGACACCGGGTCGTGGGGGGATCCGCCCGTCATGCACGACGGTGGCGCACCGGACTTCGGGCATCCCGACGACATGTTCTTCCCCACGCCGCGCTATCCGGAGACGCCGGAGTACGTCGGCGCGCCGACGGCCATCGGGGGTGCGGACCTGCTGCGGACGGCGGACGGGGTCGTCGTGGCGAGCGATCCCGCCCGCGACCGAATCTACGTCACCCTCGCCGACCTCGGCGGGGCCGTCACGGTCATCGACCTGATGCCCGGCGACCAGCCCGGCGCGATGGTGGAAGACGCCGACGGACGGATTCACGTCGCCCTCCGCCGCGGCGGTGCCCTCGTGACCCTGACGCCGGAGCGTGACGCCGTCGCCGAGCGGCGCTCGGTCTGCCCTGCGCCCCGCGGTGTGACCTACGACGCGAGCGCGGACGCCGTGCTCGTGGCCTGCTCCGGCGGCGAGCTGGTCACCCTGCCCGCGGCCGGCGGCGAAGAGCTCGACCGAGTCTTCGTGGCCAGCGACCTCCGTGACGTCATCGTCACCGAGAGCGCGACCTACGTGACCCGCTTCCGCAGCGCCGAGCTCATCACCCTCGACGATACTGGCGCGATCATCGAGCGACGAGCGCCCCTGAGCGCGACGGTCAACGCGCGCCCGGAGCCGACGAGCATCCTGCCCAACGTCGCCTATCGGACCATCGCGCTCCCGGATGGCGACCTGGTGATGCTCCACCAGCGCTCGGTCTCCAGCTCCATCAACGTCGACCCCGCCACCGGCGGCGGCTACAGCGGCGAACGCATCGTCGATTGCGCGACCAGCGTCGTTCAGACCTCGCTCACCCGCTTCCCGCCGAGCGGCATCGAGGGGCTTCGCCCCGGCCCGGTCCTCCACGGGGTCGCCCTCGCCGTGGACATGACGCTGCTGAGCCACGACCGCTTGGCGATCACCGCGGCCGGCACCGAGGCCGAGCGCCTGCACATCTATCCGGTGAGCGCGGCGACGGCCACGAGCCCGACGGACTGCCTCGGCTCCATCGCCTCCAGTCAGGGCGGTGACGCCATCGCCGCCGACGGCGACGGTGTGCTGGTCGTCCGCCGGGAGCCCGCGCTCCTGCGCCGGTGGGACACCCGCCCCTTCCAGGCGGGCGAGGAGATCTGGCTCGACCAGGAGCGAAGCATCCTCGACGTCGGCCACCGGAAGTTCCACGAGGTGACCCGCGCGGGCATCGCTTGCGCCTCCTGCCACCCGGAGGGCGGCGAGGACGGCCACACGTGGGTCTTCGAGGGCGTCGACCCCCGCCGGACTCAGACGCTCCTCGGTGGGATCCTGTCCACGAAGCCCTTTCACTGGAGCGGTGACCAACCCGACCTGACCGCGATCATGACCTCCACCTTCGAGGAGCGGATGAGCGGTGGCCGGGTGTCTGCCGCCGAGGTGATCGAGATCGGCGCCTGGATGGACGCCCAGCCGGCCCTGCCCGCGCCGGAGACCGATCCGGCGGCCATCGCCGCCGGCGAAGAGGTCTTCCTCGGCGCTGGCTGCGCCGACTGCCATTCCGGCGAGCAGGGCACCAACAACGAGTCGGTGGTGTTCGCGGACTTCGGCGCGATCCAGGTGCCGATGCTCGTCGGCGTCGCCCATCGGTCGCCCTGGCTGCACGACGGCTGCGCCCAGGCCCTCGAGGAGACCTTCGACGGAGCCTGCATTCCGGAGCACGTGCCGGCGACGGCGCTCGACGCGGCCGAGATCGAGGCCCTCGTCGACTACCTCCGCTCGCTCTGACACGATGGCGCTCGTGGCGCGCCTCGTCCTCGCCGTGATCGTCAGCCTGAGCGTCGCCTGCGGCGACGACGACACCGAGCCGGACGCTGGCCCCGCCGGAGCGGACCAGGGCGTCGATCTCGGCTACGCCCCCTGCCGCGACACCGATGGCGACGGCATCCCCGACCGCTTCGAGGGGGGACGGGACCGCGACGAGGACGGCATCCCCAACACCGAAGACGAGGACTCGGACGGCGACGGGATCCCGGACGCGCACGAAGCGGGACCGATGGTGGACTGCGACTTCCCCCCGGCCGACACGGACTTCGATGGCTGGCCGGACTTCCTCGACGACGACTCGGACGGCGACGGGGTCTCCGACGCCGACGAGCTCGCGCAGGGCCTCGACCCGACCCGGATCGACTCGGACGCCGACGGCTGCCCGGATCCGGCCGAAGCGATCGAGGGCATCTGCGGGGATCCACGGAACGCCTTCCTGATCATGGGCTGCGGTGTCCCGAACGCAGGAACGGCGACCTTCGCTTGGATGGGCGAGTCTCCCCTTCCCTCCGCGGCGCTCACCGTGACGCTCGACGAGCCGGCGAGCGGAGGCCCGACGGCGACGCCCCACGCGGTCGTCCCCGCGGACGGCGCCACGCTGGGCAGGGCCGAGTTCACCGACATCCAGCCCGGAGCATCCGTCACCTTCCAGATCTCCTTCTTCGACTTCTTCGCCGGCGACGGCGAGACGATGAGCAGCGGCGCCCTCACCCTGATCGACGGTGACGGCGCGACGCTGGACACTGGCCGGCTCTTCGTCTTCGGCACCGAGAGCTGCCCCCCGGTGCTGATCTGATCAGTCGAGCTTGCCGCGCATGGACGCCATCGCTTCGCCAAAAGGCACGCGCGGCGTCCAGCCGAGCACCGCGCTCGATGCGTCGAGCCGGTAGGACGAGCGGCGGGTGACGTAGCGGATGGCGCCGGGAGTGAGCGGCGGCGGCCGGCCGGTGACCCGCTCGCCGAGGACGGCCAGGCGCGCGGCCGCGAGCGCCACCGCGCGGGGCATCGAGCGCGGCGGCGGGGCGCCACCGACCTCGGCAAGCCGTTCGAAGTAGGTGCGGTAGGAGATGCCCTCGCCCCCGTCGTGGAAGGTGAAGATCCCTCCGCCGGCATCCGGGTGGGTGAGCGCCGCCGCGAGCCCTTCGACCAGGTTGTCGATGAAGCACGGCGCCATCCGCCCGCGGCCGTCGCCGATGATCACCGGCAGCCCCTGCCGCATCATCTGCAGCGGACGGCGCACCCAGGGCTCGCTCCGGGGACCGTACACGTCCCCGGGACGGACGATGGTCCACTCGATGCGCGTCTCGGCGCGGACCAGAGCCTCCGAGTGCGCCTTGGTCCGGAAGTAGGCGGCGCCGTGGTGGCCGCCGTCGTGATCCGGCCGGCTCGGATCGAAACAGAGCGGGCTCTCGGCGCCCGAGCCCGGCGGCGGGTCGAGGCCGAGGGCGGCGATCGACGAGACCTGGACGAAGCGTTCGACCTCGTGGGCGGCGGCGACCTCGAGCACGTTGCGGGTGCCTTCGACGTTGACCGTCTGATGGGCCGCCAGCGGCTGCCGGTCGTCGACGATCGCCGCGGCGTGGACCACCCGCCGCGGCGGGAAACGCTCCATCACCTGCGCGACCTCGAGCGGGTCGGTGACGTCCATGCGCACCGTCGGGAAGCGACCGGCGCGCAGGTCGGCGCCGATCACCGTGGCGCCACCCGCGACCAGCTCCTCGATGAGCGCCTCGCCGACGAAGCCGGCGGCGCCGGTGACCAGCACGTCGACCGGCCCCTCAGTCAAAGCGCCCCTCCGCGAGCCAGGCGCCGAAGCGCTCACCGACCATCAGGGTGGGGAAGTTGGTGTTGGCGCTGGGCACCGTCGGGAAGAGGCTCGCATCGGCCACGATCAACCCCTCGGTGCCCCGCACCCGCCCGAGGGCGTCGGTCGCCGCGTCGGGATCGGTCGGCTCGCCCATCGGCACCGTCCCACAAGGGTGATAGCCGCTGCCGCACTGGCGGGGGATCCACTCGCGCATCTTCGCCCGGCTGGTGAGCTCCCGTTCCCGCGGCCAGAAGAAGTCCGCCAGATCCTCCATGGGCGCGGAGGTCGCGCAGAGCCAGGCGAGCTCCATCGCCTCGCAGGCCATCTCCAGGTCGTCGGGATCGACCAGCAGCTCCGAGCAGATGCGCGGTTTCGCGCGAGGGTTGGGCGAGCGAAACTCGAGGTGCCCCACGCCCCGCGGCTTGCCGACCGAGGTCATGATGCTCACCAGCTCCACCGGACCGAAAGGCAGCGGCACGAAGGAGCCCGGCTGCAGCTGCATGTCTCCGCGGAGCCCGGTGCGCTTGGCGCCGTAGCGCAGCGTGGTCTGGATGAGCGGCCCGTCGGTCTGGACCACGCCGGGACGAGCCGCGAGGATCATGGCCGCGCCCGGGTGGTCGAGGAGCCGCGCCCCCACCGCCGGGACGTCGGCGACCAGCTCGACCCCGAGCCCCTCCACCGTCGCCCGCGGACCCACGCCGGAGCGGAGCAGCAGGCCGGGCGTGTGGATGGCCCCGGCGCAGAGCACGACCCGCGTCGCGTCCACCCGAAAGACGCCGCCGCCAATCTCCACCTCGACGCCGGTGGCGCGGGTCCCTTCGAAGAGCACCCGATGAACCAGGGCGTCGGCGACCAGGGTCAGCCCGTCCCGGTCGCGAACCTCGCGGGTGAGGTAGCAGCGGGCGGCGTTCATCCGCTGGCCGTCGATCTTGTTCATCGCGTGGGGACCGTGGCCGTCGGTGTCCGGCTCGTTGTGATCCGCACAGCGCTCGAAGCCGAGCTCGTCGCAGGCGGCGAGGAACGCCTCCTGCCAGGGAACGAGCTCCTCGGGCGGATGACGACGCACGGGGATCGGTCCCTCGCTGCCGTGGTAGGGCGCCTCGCCGAAGTCGAGATCGGTCTCGATGCGGATGAAGGCGGGGAGGCACTCGTCCCACGTCCACTCGCTCAGCCCCCACTCGTCGTAGTCGTAGCGGTGGCCGCGCAGGACGATGCAGGTGTTCACCGCGCTCGAGCCGCCGACGACCCGGCCGCGAGGAAAGGGGAAGACCGCCGCGTCGCGCGTCGGCACGTGCCGCAACCCCCAGTCGTGGTCCAGCAGGCTGTTGCGCGTGCCGTCGTAGAGGTCCGGCGGCAACGGCTCCTCCGGCGGTGTGTCGGGCCCGGCCTCGAGGAGCAGGACCTCGCGTCCCGCTTCGCTGGCCCGGGCGGCGATCACCGCTCCGGCGGAGCCGGCGCCGACGACGATCGTGTCGACCCGCCGGGGGAGCCCCGCGGGTCGTCGCTCGGAAGGCAAGAGGGAGCCCTACTCCGAGTCCTCTTCGCTCTCGTCGCCTTCGCCGTCGTCGTCGAGCATCAGGTCCTCGTCGGAGAGGCCGTCGTCCCACTCCTCCTCTTCCATCGGCTCGACGTCCATCGGATCTTCGGCACCGACGTACTCGGCCAGCTCCGGGCGCTCGGCGACCGGCGGCTGGGGCGGGAAGGGGTAGTCCGGAACGGGCGTGTCCTCACCACAGGCGACGGCAAGGAGCAGCGGAAGGGCGATGAATGAGAGGGCTCGCATCGCCGCCATGAAGCCATGACGCCGCCCACCCCGCAAGGGTGGACGGCGTCATGGGCTCGTTTGGGGTGTCGGGGCTCAGTGAGCCGGGATGAGCGAGAAGGGGTAGGTGACCATCACCGACCCGCCGCCCTCCGGCTGGGGGAAGGTCCAGCGGCGCACCGCGGTGGTCACGCAGCTCTCGACCTGCTGGTTGCCCAGCGAGCTGTTCTGGACGCCGGCGAACTGCACCGCGCCGGAGGGGGCGATCATGAAGCGCATGCTCACCCGGCCCTCGAGATCCGGTCGGCTCTGCAGCCCCTGCTCGTAGCAGAACTTCACCTCGTTGCGGTGGCGATGGATGACCCGGCGAATGGCCTCCTTGGAGAGGGTGCCGATGGCCTGGACGTCGCCCACGGTCATGCGCGGAGGGGTGCGGCCCTGGCGGCCCATCTCGTTACCCACGCCGCTGCCGTAGCGGGTGCCTTCGGAGCAGTGGCCGCCGCGGCAGCCGTGACCGAGGGTGCCGTACTCACCGGCGCCGATGGAGCCCTCGCCGTTGCCGCCGGCGCCGCGACCGGTCCCCCGGAGGCCGAGGCCGCCGAAGCCCTGGGCGGCGCCGAGGTTGGCGCCCATCAGGTGACCGAGATAGCTCTCGGCGTCCGAGCCGAGGGCGGTGTCACGACCGAAGGGCGAAGTCGGCGAGTCGAAGGCGCCGATGGCCGACTGCAAGGTGCCGAGGATGCCGGCGGTCCGGACCTGGTCCGGCGCCATCTGGTTGGCGAGGTGCTCGTCGGGGTTGTCCTCGGGACCGGCGACGGCGTAAGCGGCGTCCGCCTGGGGTGCGTCCCGGTCGCCCATCTCGCCTTCGTCACCGGCGTGGGCTTCACCTTCGGTGCCACCGGGGTCCTCGGTGGCGGTCTCCTCGACGAAGGGGTCGTCCTCGGTGACCGGGGGCTGGGTCAGGAACTCGACCAAGCGCGAGTCGCGATCGATGTCGTTGAGCGCCAACGCCGAGCCCGAGGGCGGCATGAGCGCGAAGAGGGCCAACAGGAAACCGGCGATGGCCATCACGCCACCGACGAAGAAGAGCGGCTGCCGCTCGACGTTCAGCGCCTTGCGCTCGGCCTTCTTGCCGGCGCGCACCCGGCGAACGACGAAGCGGAGCTCGCCGATGGTGACCGTGCAGGTCTCCCCGGGGACCAGGCTCGGCGCCGAAGCGGGCGTGCCGTCCCGGACGACCGAGACCTCCGCGCCGGCGGGCGGCACCAGCCGGCCCCCCTGCACCAGGGCCACGCGGCCGAAGCCGAGGGTGTCTGCGCCGGCGAGGAAGTCGACCTCCCCGCCCTGGTCCTCGCCGATGACGAAGGAGCCGTCGAGAGGTACGTGGGCGACCTCGAGCACCTGATGGGCGCCCCAGCTCACCACGACCTCGAGCTGGTCCTCGTTCGTCTCCAGCTCGGTCGCGTCGGCCGCGCTCAGGGGCGGGCTGACGGGTCGGATGCCATAGCCGGTGGCTTCGTCTTCTCGGTTCATCATCGCGTAACTCTCCTCCTCGGGCTCTGCCCGCACGTCTCCATCGCCGGGAGCAGCTCCCGGCTCGCGAGTGGTGTCGGCCGCGCTCTCTCGGGGCCTCTCCTCGTCGCTCCCTTGAATCGACAACGACCTCGGCGGTGAGTTCCGACTCGTCTAAAAAAAATCCGCTCGGTGCGCCGCGCCCGTAACGCATCGGCGGAAGAGCCCGTATGCCCCCCGTGTCCACCCTCGCACTCCAGGCGACGAGCCTTCCCCGAGCCATCCGCGAGCGGGTAGGCTCCCGCGGCGTGGGCCGGGACCGCACCGACGAGGAGCTCATGCTCGCGTACGTCGATGGCGACGAGGCGGCCTTCCGCGAGCTCTTCGAGCGCTGGGCGCCCATCGTCCACGGGCTCACCCGCCGGCACCTGCGCGACGAGGACCTCGCCCGGGAGATCACCCAGCAGACCTTCTTCAAGCTCCACGGCGCGCGGAAGGACTTCCGTCGAGACGGGAAGCTGCGGCCCTGGCTGTTGACGATCGCCATGAATCTGGTCCGGGAGCACTGGCGCCGCGGCAAGCGCCGCAAGCACGTCGAGCTCGACGAGCGACGAGAGGTCGCGCCCACTCCCGAGCGCAGCCGGCTCGAGCTCGAGGAGCGGGCTCGGCTCGTGCACGAGGCCCTCGCCGAGCTGCCGGAGACGCAGCGCGAGGTCGTCGAGCTCCACTACTTCCAGGAGCGCCCCTACAAGGAGGTCGCGGCCATGGTGGGCAGCACCGAGGGGGCGGTCCGGGTGCGCGCGCACCGGGCCTATCGCAAACTGGAGGCGATCCTCGGAGAGCTGGGGCTTCAGCGATGAGCGAGTCGGCAGAACAGCAGGACCCGGAGCCGGAGCTCGCCTTCCTCGAGGGCGTGGAGCGGGAGGCGACCGACCTCGACGCCGGCGAGCTCGACGACCTCTTCGAGGGTGTCCGCGGCCGCGTGGAGAAGAGCGGCGCGCGCCGACTGAACGCGCTCGCCGAGCAGCCGACCCACCGCCGGCGCCTCTTCGCGCTGCTCTGCTTCGCGCTGATCGTGATCGGCCTCGGGGCGCTGCTGCCGCACACGAACGAGCCGCTGCCGCCCATCGCGCTGGCGGCGATCTTCGGCTCCTTCGGCGTGCTCCTGCTGCTGGCGGTCGTGGTCGCCTTCCGCCCGATCTACGTGCCGGCGCTCTCGCCGGTCTGGAAGGTCGGCATCGGCGTCGTGGCCATCGCCGCCGCCCTCACCGTGGCGCTCGTGCCGGAGCTACACGCCCACCTGACGGCGCGCCCGGCGGAGGACGCCTTTCTGGGCCATGCCCTGCCCTGCCTGAGCATCGGGCTCTTGGCCGGGCTCCCGGGCTACCTGTTCTTGCGACTCCTCGACCGAGGCGCCCCCTTCGGCCGGCTCCTCGCCGGGGTGGCGGCCGGTCTCGCCGCGAACATGGTCCTCGAGCTCCGCTGCCCCGTCGGCGGGACGGAGCACCTCGTGTTCGGCCACGCGATGGTGGTCGTCCTCTTCGTGGTGGGCGTGGCCCTGGTGGAGCGCTTGGTCGTGCGCGGGCTCTCGCGCCGCCGCGCCCCCTGAGCCTCAATCCTCGACGGGGCGCCGAGCGACCAACCGGGCCAGGTGTCGGTCGCCGACCCACCCTTCCCGGTAGTAGACGACGTCGAGGCCCTTGCAGTCCTCGAGCAGCTCGTTGGGGCGCGCGAGCCAGCGCCGGGAGGGCTTCGCGCGCTTCTCCAGCGTCTTGATCGTCGCGAGCTCGGCGACGACCACGCCGCCGGGGGCGATCTGCGCCGCGATCACCGGGAAGAGCGCCCGCTGCCGGTAATGGAAGCAGGCCACGAGGTGGAAGGGCCCCTCCGGGAAGGGCTCCCGCTCCAAATCGGTCACGACCGTGGCGATTTGCACCCCCTCGTCCGCGGCTGCCTCACGAGCGAGGGTCAGGCCGACGGGCGAGATGTCGATGGCGGTGACCTCGTAGCCGCGGCGCGCGAGCCAGACCGAGACCCGCCCGGCGCCGGCGGCGATGTCCAGCGCGCGACCGGCGTCGGGCAATTCCTCCTGCAATTCCAGGAGCCAAGCGGGGTCCCCCGCGCTCGGAGCTCCCGCGCGATAGCGCGCGTCCCACTTCTCCCGATCGGCCTCGGCCATGGCGGTGGACTTTGGGGAAAGGGTCCGACGGATGCAACGCTCTTCGTTGGAACGAGATGTGAATGAAAGGACGGACGAGATGAAATCGTCCCAGCACCCCGAGCTCGAAGGCGGCAACGTCTTCCGCGCCGAGCCCGACGACCCGATGGCCGTCGAGGTCCACGAGGTGAGCGCCCCGGTGGCGGTGGTCCGTCGCCGTCACCCGGTGGGCGTGGCCCGCTTCGCCCGACTCCTCCGCGACCGCTTCGGTCGCTTCATGCCCTCGCGAAAACGGCGCCCCGGCCGTGAGCGAATGGTCCAGGTGCTCGTCGAGCGCTGTGATCTGCCCCGCCGGCGTGCCCGCGCGATGATCAATCGGCTGGAGAAGAAGGGGCTGCTGCGCTTCGTGCGCCGCGAGCAGCGCCGCAACGGTTTCTACATCGAGACCGCTTGATCCACGCACCGCCCGCGGCCTGTGCTAATGCGGGGCCGTGGGCAATGTCGGCTCCATACTGACCGGGACCTTCTACGCCCTGATCGCGGGGGCGATGGTCTTCTTCGTCCACAAGGTCGCCTGGTTCATCCGCTACCGGAAGATCCAGGAGAAGCTCGTCGCTCGCGCCCTCGAGCGGCTCCGCGAAGAGGCGAACACGACCGTCGTCCGATGGGACCAGGGCGCGGACGCGAGCTGGTCCGAGGCTTCCATGCACGGTCAGGGCAACAGCCCGACCGACTACGTGCGCAAGGTCGAAGCGAAGCTCGAGGCCATCGAGGCCGAGCTCCAGGGCAGCCACGCGCCCATCCGCCGCCGCTTCGTCAAGGCGGTCGCCGGCGAGCCCCAGGATGGACCGGTCGAGGTGCTCGCCGTGCCACGGCTCAAGGGCGAGGCGCGGAAGGTGACCCTGACCCTCGACTTCAAGGCGATCCCGGACCCGGAGGTCCCGGACGAGTCGATCTTCCAGCTCGAGGTGCGCTCCCGCTACGGCTTCGGCCGCCGGCTGCTGGCCTTCGTCTTCGGTGCCGCGGACGTCGTCTACTCGAGTCAGCATCTGGTGCGGATGTCTCAGGACCCGAAGGTGCCCGGCGGCGTGCTCCTGCGACGAATCTCGCTGGTGCTGCTCATCCTACTGGCGCTGATGATCGACATGGGCTTCGGCATCCGGCCGCGACTGCACGATTGGGTCGAGTCGCGGCTGATCGAGTCGGTGGGCATGGAGCCCGGCTTCATGCGCGACGCCCTCTCGAACAGCTTCGCCCTCGGCCTGTGGCTCGCGGTCTACGGCGCGCTCTACCTGGGCCTCTACTTCTATCTGCGCTGGCGCTCCGGTCGCTACCTCTCGAAGCTCGAGGACATGCGGCGGAGCTTCGCCGACCGGGTCGCCGACGTCCGGGATCAGCACCTCGACGAGCTGCAGCGGTGGGCCCACGAGTACGCCGGCACCCTCGACGACGCGGCCGCGCTGACCCGCAACCAGGCGGCGATGCTCGTCCATCGATCGGTCCATCGGCTGCGGCGACGGATCGCCAGCCCGCGCCTGCTGGCGCTCGCCAGCGAGGTCGCCGTCTGTTTCTTCGAGCGGCTGCCCGAGTCCTCGAAGCACCTGCAGGACGTGGCGACCAGTCACGAGCACTCGTGGAAGCACAGCGTCTGGCCGCAGCCGGCCGAGATGCGCTATCAGCTCGAGCTCGCCCAGTGGCGTCACGCCTGGCGCGCGATCGAGGTCTGCCTGAGCACGCTGCGGGGCAAGGATCCGGACCCGGATCTCGCCGACCAGCTCTGGCGCTCGCTGGTCCGCTACGCCCGCATGTTCCCCAAGATCGTCCCCGAGGACCTCTTCGCGCGGCTGCAGGAGGCCCACGGCGACACCGTGGCGACGCTCGTCGACGCGACCGAGGAGGACCTGAAGGAGCTCGACTCGCGTCTCGAGGAGCTCGCCGACGCGCTGCAGGGCACCGTCGACGCGGTCGGCCCCTTGGTCGAGTCGCGCATCGAGCTCGCCATGCGGGGCATGGAGGCGTCGGTCGCCGATCTGACCAGCGAGGTCCTCGCGGTCCGTGAGCGGGCGCGCCTCGAAGCGATGGCCTTCGAGATCTGAAGCCGCCACTCGGGACCCGAAGCTCGGGTATCTCCCCCATCGGTGGTAGGCTCTGCGCGGCCGCACGCCGATGGCTGGGGCCCCGACGGGAGATGGAGATGACTTCGAAGCTAGTGATCGGGTTCGCGGTGGCGATCCTGACGACCTTCCTCATGCCGGCCAGCGAGGCCCTGGCCGTGTGCTGCGGCTCGGACTGCTGCTGCGTCGATGGCTCGATCCAGGGGCCCGGGGACACCAACCCGGACAACCCCTGCCAGGTCTGCGACCCCAGCCAGAGCCAGATGGCGTGGTCGGAGGTCCCCGACTGCGTGGCCGACGCCGGCGTGTCCGAGGAGGACGCGGGCACCGCCGCCGAAGAGGACGCCGGCACCGCCGGCGAAGAGGACGCCGGCTCGTCCACCGAGATGGACGGCGGCCCCACCGGGGACGACTCCGGCTCCCGCGACGACGGGGGCTGTGCCGCCGGCGGTGGCGGAGCCTTCGGAGGCCTCTTCGGCCTCCTCCTGCTCGGTCTGCGACGCAAGAAGGGAGTGCAGTGATGAAGCGGTTGATGATGGGACTCGTGCTGGCGGCCGCCACGGCGATGGTGTGGCTACCGGCCTCCGATGCGCTGGCGGTGTGCTGCGGCGCGGACTGTTGCTGCGCCGGTGACGGCATCCAGGCACCGGGCGACACCAACCCGGCCAACTCGTGCGAGGTCTGTGATCCCAGCGTCTCGCAGTTCGAGTGGACGCCGGTCGAAGGCTGCACCACCGGCGACCCCGACATGGGCACTGGCGGCGGTGGCGATGGTGGCGATGGTGGCTGCTCGGCGGCCGGTGGACCGGCCGGCGCCTACGGCTTCGCCCTGGTGGGCGCGGCCCTCGCCTTCTTGGGCCGCCGCCGGCGGCGCTGAGACCAGAGCCAAACGAGCGCGAGCGCGCCCTCCATTCGGGGGGCGCGTTCACGCGTGAGCAGGGTGCACCCGCATCCACCGGTAGGCGCTCCGGGCGGCGGCACGCCGTCGACCGGGACGCCCACGTCCTCGGCCAGCGCCTCGCGGAAATCGGGACAGATGAGCGCCCCCTCGCTCTCGGGCGGGCACTCGCGTAGCGAGTCGAAGGCCTCGAGGCGCACGATCGGCGTGAGCTCCTCTCGGGTGACCCACGCGAGCGCCATCCCATCCCGCTCCGGATCGAGACAGGCCGCCAGCGCGCCGTCGATGGTCGCGAGGCAGCGGCCGGCCACGTCGTGGACCGGCTCGAAAGAGCGTCCGTCGACGCTCAGGTCGAGGCCGCCGAGGCGACCGATCACCCAGAGCCCTTCGTCGGTCCAGGCCCCGGCGTCGAGCAAGGGTGCGCGGTGCACGAGCTCGAAGGTCGCGCTCGCGACGTCGAAGCGGAGCAGCCGCTGGGGCACGGTGTCGCCGTCCAGGTGGCGAAGAGCCAGGTGCGCTTCCCCACCGCGCGCGGCGAGGATGGTGGCGCCGACCTCGGTCCCTTCGAGAGCGATCTCCCAGCGCTCGAAGGCGAGGCCGTCGGTGCTGCGCTCGAGGAAGAGCCGGCGGGGCGCGTCGGCCGTGAGCGGTCGAGCGACCAAGCGCCACAGGTCTCGCCCCGACGCGTGGAGCTGGGCGAGCAGGAGCGTGTCGAGCGGATCGCCGAGGGCCACCCAGGGCTCCCCTCGCCCGCGGTGGTAGAGCTGGTCCTGACCGAAGACGCGGCTCAGCGCGGCGTAGACACCACCGCTGCCGTCGGGAACGACGTCGATCACCCAGCCATCGGCGAGCGGTCCTTCCGGCTGGGTGAAGGTGCAGCCATCGCTCGATTCGTAGAGTCCGCCGCGGGTACCGAGGACGATGGTGCCGGCCCCGTCGAGGGCGACCTGGGCGTCCTCCATGTCGGCGTCGACCGCGAAGGCCGCGGCGCAGCCGAGGGACCACTCGCCACCGTCGCGGAAGGCGAGGCCCCAGGTGGCGCCGAGCACCAGGCTCCCGTCGGCGCGCTGGCTGGCCGCGGTGAGGGCGGCCGGTCGCACGTGGCCCTGGGCGACGGACGCGGCGCCCCAGACGAGCAGCGCCGCGCCGAGCCGTCTCACTTGCCGATCGAGCCGAGCTCCAGCCCGTACCCGCGCAGGATGCGCCGCGCGACCGAGGCCTTGTGGACCTCGTCCGGACCGTCGTAGATGCGGGCGCCGCGCTCGTGCCGGAAGAGATGGCTGAGGGGCAGGTCGTCGGTGATCCCGAGGGCGCCGTGGACCTGGATGGAGCGGTCGAGGACCGTCTGCAGGATGTTGGCCACGTAGAACTTGANNAACTTGATGCAGGAGATCTCCGTCCGAGCGGCGTGGGTGCCCTTCTGGTCGATGATGTCCGCGACGTGCTCGACGTAGAGGCGGGCGGCGTCGATCTCCGCGCGGCTCTCGGCGATGAAGGCCTGCACCAGCTGCCGGGTGCCCAGCGGCTTGCCCGGCGCGATCTCTCGGCTGACGGCGCGCTTGCACATCAGGTCGAGGGCGCGCTCGGCGATGCCGATCCAGCGCATGCAGTGGTGGATGCGCCCGGGACCGAGGCGCTCCTGGGCGATCAGGAAGCCCTGGCCGCGGCCGCCGATGATGTTCTCCTTGGGCACCCGGCAGCCCTCGTACTTGATCTCCGAGTGACTGGCCCAGCCGCTGCCCTCGTCACCCATGATCGAGATGCGGCGCACGTGGTCGAAGCCGGGCGTATCGGTGGGCACCAGGATCATCGACGCCCGCGCGTGCGGCGGCGCCTCCGGGTCGGTGACCGCCATGACGATCGCGAAGGCCGCGCCGTCGGCGGCGGTGGTGAACCACTTGTGCCCGTCGATGACCCACTCGTCGCCGTCGAGGGTCGCCTTGGTGTCCATCCAGGTCGGGTTCGAGCCGGCGCGGTCGGGCTCGGTCATCGAGAAGCAGCTGCGGATCTCGCCGGCGGCGAGCGGGCGGAGCCACTTCTCCTTCTGCTCGTCGGTGCCGAGCTCGAGGAGGATCTCCATGTTGCCGGCGTCCGGCGCCTGGCAGCCGAAGACGTAGTGGCCGAGGGTGCTGCCGCCGAGCACCGTGCTCAGCTGCGCGTGCGGCCGGAAGGGCAGCCCCATACCGCCGTACTCCTCGGGCACCTGCGGTGCCCACATGCCGGCGGCCTTGCAGGCGTCGCGGGCGGTCTGCAGCTCTTCGACCGATTCGGTGAAGCCCTTGTGGAAGACCGTCTCCTCGAGGGGATAGACGACCTCCTCCATGAATTCGGCGGCCTTTTCGAGCAGGCGCTTCATGTCGTCTTCGTGCAGCGGCGTCGCGTTCGAGGTCATATCGGCGGAAGCCTACCCCACCGGGCGCGTGAGCCCCCAGCGCGATCGTTTGCGGTATCGTCCCCGGCGATGACGTCCTTTCCCGATCCGCCGTCCAACACCCGCGACGTCCGAGAGCGCCACCGCTTCGACGAGGCGAAGCTGCTCGAGTGGTGGAAGGAGGGCGTGCAGGACGCCGAGGCGCTGCTCGTGCGCCAGTTCAAGGGCGGGCAGTCGAACCCGACCTTCTGGATCCACGACGGGAAGCGCGCCTGGGTCCTGCGAAAGAAGCCGCCCGGGAAGCTGCTGCCCTCGGCGCACGCCGTGGAGCGGGAGCACCGGATCATCAGCGCGCTCGGGCCGACCGGCGTGCCGGTGCCCGAGGTCTCGGCGCTCTGCGAGGACGAGTCGATCATCGGCACGCCCTTCTTCGTGATGGCCTACGTCGAGGGACGCATCTTCTGGAACGTGCAGCTGCCGGACGTCGAGACCCCGGCGGAGCGCACGGCGATCTACGAGGAGGTCGCGCGGGTGCTGGCGACGCTCCATCAGGTCGATCCGGCGTCGGTCGGCCTCGGCGACTACGGCAAGCAGGGCCAATACGTCGCGCGGCAGGTCGGCCGCTGGAGCAAGCAATACCGGGCGAGCGAGACCAGCGACATCCCGGCGATGAACGCGCTCATGGACTTCCTGCCGGCGAACCTGCCCGCGAGCGACGACGTCACCACCCTGGTCCACGGCGACTATCGGCTCGACAACATGATCTTCCACCCGAGCGAGCCGCGCTGCCTCGCGGTGCTCGACTGGGAGCTGTCGACCCTCGGTCACCCGCTCGCCGACCTCGCCTACACCTGCATGCTCTACGACGTGGCGCTGCCGAACGTCGGCGGGCTGCTCGGCGTCGACTTCGAGAAGACCGGCATCCCGACCGAGGAGCGCTTCCTCGAGCGCTACGTCGCTCACGGCGGCCACCAGCCGGAGGGCGGCGACGCGGAGTGGGCCTACTTCAAGGCCTTCAGCCTCTTCCGCCTCGCGGCGATCGCCCAGGGGGTCTACAAGCGCAGCCTCCAGGGCAACGCCTCGAGCGACCAGGCCTCGATGTTCGGCGCCGCGGTCGGCCACCTCGCCGGCATCGCCTGCAAGCTGGTCGACCTGGAGCCCTAGCGGCTCACTCGCAGTGGACCTGCGCGGGCATCGTCTCGTCGGCGATGCATCGGCCGCTGCAGTTCAGGGTGTCGCAGGCGTCGTCGGTGCTCTCGTAGCAGCAGCCGCCGATCATCGCCGCGCAGACCTGGTCCGGCCCGCCCACGCCGGCGACGAAGCCGCCCTCGCAGTGCGCGGGGCCGGCCGTGTCGTCACCGGGCTCCGCGGCGCCGCTCGTGTCCTCGCTGGACACCGGCTCGTCGCTTGCGCCCTCGTCACCGCCGCCGGCGCAGCCGAACGCGAGAGCCGCCAATACCATCACCAACCAAGTCAACGTCCTCATCCCCCGTGAATACGGACCGTCGGTCGGTTCCGTCAAGGGACTCCTGGGTCGGGAACGAGCGCTCAGACGTCGGCGGCCATCAGGTCCGCACCCTTCTCGGCGACCATGTAGGTCGGCGCCATGGTGTTGCCGGACGGGAGGGTGGGCATGACGGAGGTGTCGGCGACCCACAGTCGCTCGAGGCCGCGGACCCGAAGGCGCGCGTCGACGACGTCGGTCTCCGTCGGGCCCATCCGGCAGGTCCCCACGGCGTGGTAGATGGTCTGCGCGTGCTCGCGAACGAAGCGCTCGAGCGCCTCGTGGTCGTCGACGCCGGGCGCGGGCAAGCGACGACCGGCGTCGTAGCGGGCCAGCGGCTCCGAGCCGTGGACCCGCAGCGCGGTGCGCACCGCCCAGACGAGCGCCTTCACGTCGTCGGGATGCTCGAGGTACGCCGGCTCGATGACGGGCGGCGCCGCGGGATCCGCCGTTCGGATGGTCACGCGCCCGCTCGAGCGCTGTCGCAGGAGGCCGGCGGTGCTGAAGAAGTGCGGCCCATCGGAGCGCTCGAGGGGTCCCGGCTCCTTCCAATAGGCGGCGCCGAAGTGCAGTTGCACGTCCGGCCGGTCGAGTCCTTCGTCGCTGCGCAGGAAGGCGCCCGCTTCCGGGCCGGTCACCGTGCCCCAGCCGCGCTTGAAGAGCACCCAGCGCAGGAGCTCGCGCGCCACCCGCAGCTCGCTGCGGAGGTCGAAGCGGTCGACGGTGGCGTCTCGGTCGGCGCAGCGATGGAGCACCGGCACGTGGAGGTGATCGCGGAGATTCGCGCCGACGCCCGGCCGCTCGTGCAGCACGGGCACCCCGGCCGCCTCGAGGACCGCCACCGGGCCGACGCCGGAACGTTGGAGGATCTGCGGCGAGGCGATGGCGCCGCCACAGAGGATCACCGCCCCGCAGTCGATCCGCTCGGGTGCACCCTCCGCGGCGAGCTCCACGCCGACCGCTCGGCTCCCCTCGAAGAGCACCCGCGCCACCGGCGCGCCGGTGCGCACTTCGAGGTTGGGGCGGCGGATGGCCGGGTCGAGGTAGGCGCTGGCCGCGCTGACCCGGCGCCCGTCCTTCGCGGTCACCTGGAAGAAGCCCGCGCCCTGCTGAGAGGCGCCGTTGAAGTCGTCGTTCCGCGGGATGCCCGCGTTCTCGCACGCGGCCACGAACGCCTCCCCGATGGGGAAGAGTCCGCTGACGTCGCCCACGTGGACGGGCCCGCCGCGCCCCCAGCTGCCGCTCGGCCGGTGCCGGTCCTCGACCCGCTGGAAGTAGGGCAGGCAGTCGTCCCACGACCACCCGGCGTTCCCCGCGGCGGCCCAATCGTCGTAGTCCAACCGGTTGCCGCGGACGTAGATCATCGTGTTGATGCCCGTCGATCCGCCGAGCATCTTCCCGCGGGTCCAGGTCATCCGGCGGCCCGCACAGCCGGGCACCGGCTCGGTCCGGTAGTCCCAATCGCGCGCGCTCCCGAAGAGCTGCAGACTCCCGAGGGGCATCGTCACCAGCGGGTGCCGATGGGTCGGCCCGGCCTCGAGGAGCAGGACGCGCCGGCGCGGGTCCTGCGAGAGCCGCGCGGCCAGCACGCAGCCTGCCGCGCCTCCGCCGACGATCACCACGTCCGGTCGCATGACGGTGACCCTAACACCGGCGGTCACCCCGGTTCGCCGCGCGAGCGACGACCGAGCGTGACCGTGCTTGACGAGGACCGATCGGCTGGGAAGGCTGCGTCGGCCCGAACGGGCTCTCGTCATGCGGCCGCTCGCCATCGCTCTCGCTTTCGCGCTCGCCGGGTGGGCATGCCCCTCGGCGGCCGGGGCCCAGGAGCCGGCGAACGAGGAGGCGCCCGAGGTCGTTCCGCCCTCCGTGGTGTCCATGCCCACGGTGGAGCTCTCGGGCGAGGCGCAGGAGGCGGTGCGGGCGCTCGACGATCCGGCGGTCACGCTGGTGATCCTGGTCACGGTCGAGGGGAAGGCCGAGCTGCAGGAGTGCCCGGTGGCCGACGCGATCTGCGCGGACCTGGAGGCGGCGCTCGCCGAGGCCGAATTCACCCCGGCGCGCCGGGGTGACCAGGTGCTCCCGGCACGCATCTCCCTGCGCTTCGTGCTCGAGGCGCCGGAGACGCCCCCCGCCGAAGGAGACGAGCCCGCCGCACCGGAGGAGCAGGCGGCGGAGACCGCGGGCGAGGTGCCCACCGCCGAGGAGGTCGCCGAGGAGGCGGAGCCCGAGCTCGCCTTCGGCGCGACGGCGGTGGTCGTCGACCCGCCCGAAGGCGCGCTGCGGCTGACCCTGGACGAAGCCCGCACCCTCCCCGGCACCTTCGGCGATCCCTTCCGCGCGGTCGAAGCGCTCCCGGGGGTGACGCCGATCCTCAGCGGGCTGCCCTACTTCTACGTCCGCGGCTCGCCTCCGTCGGGGACGCTCTACAACTACGACTTCATCAACATGCCCATCCTCTTTCACCTGGGGCTCGGTCCCTCGGTGATCCACCCACGGATGGTCGGGCCGATCCGTCTCTACTCCGGCGTCGCTCCCTCGCGCTTCGGTCGCTACATCGGCGGGGTGATCGAAGCGGAGGGCCCGGGTCCCACGCAGAACGAGCCGATGGGCGAAGCGGAGCTGCGTTTGCTCGACGTGAACGGCTTCGTGCAGACACCGGTCGGTGAAGGCGAGCTGATGGTGGCCGCTCGCTACGGCTATCCCGGGCTCGTGCTCCAGCTGGTCAGCCCGGGGACGAAGCTCTCCTACTGGGACTACCAGCTGCGCTTCCGCTACCCACTCGGCGGCGGCACCGACTTCGAGCTGGTGAGCATCGGCTCCTTCGACCGCTTGGTGACGACCGACACCGACGACGATCCGATCACCGGACGACCCATGCGGACCGAGAACGCCCTCGGCATCCACTTCCACCGGGTGGAGGCCCGGCTGATCCACGAGTTCGGTCCGAACGAGTACGGCGTGGCGCTCCGCTTCGGCTGGGGCGAGTCCTCCCTCGACGAGAGTGGTGGCGCCGGCGTGCCGCCGCAGGAGGTGGGCGTTCGGTCGACGAAGCTCGGGCCGCGCTTCTGGTTCCGGCGCAAGCGGCCGGGGCTGACCTTCTTCCTCGGCGGCGAATTCTATGGGTCGGCGGGCACCATCGACATCGGCGACGCTGCCGACGGAGCCGACACGTCGGCCATGAACCCCGCGGCCAGTCGCTTCCTCGCCGGCCTGGCCGCGCGGAGCGTCGGCGCCCTCTACACCGAGCTCACCTGGAAGCCGACCAGCGCCATGACCTACGACCTCGGCTTCCGCTCCGATCTCTGGCTCGCCGGGGGCACCGCGGAGGTCGCCCTCGACCCACGGCTGCGCGGCACCTTCCACGTCCACGACATGGTCGACCTGCACCTGGCGGTGGGCGTGACTCGGCAGCCGGCGGTCTTCTTCCTGCCGCTGCCCGGTCTGTCCGAGGTCGCCATCGCCCCGGGGCCGCAGGTGGCCATCCAGTCCGAGGCGGGCATCGCCATCGAGCCGACGGACGAGATCCGCCTCGAGGCGCAGGCCTTCCTCCACCGCTACACCGGCCTGCTCTTCCTGGACCTCTTCCTCGAGGACGAGACCTGTGTGGAACCAGGCATCGGATGCGAGCCGGTCGACGTGCCCGACCGGGTCGACGGCGTCTCCTACGGCGCCGAGCTCTTCGTCCGCGTGGACCCGGAGCTGAGGGTGTCGGGCTTCGCCAGCTACACCCTCTCCTGGGCGCAGATCGATGCGCTGCCCGGTCTCGACTACACGCCGAGCTTCGACGTGCGCCACGTCTTCAACCTCGCCGGTCGCGCGTGGATCGTCCCCGAGCGTTTCAGCGCGGGCCTGAGGCTGCACGTCCGCACCGGCAAGCCCATCGGCGTGACCTACTACGACCCCGACACCGTCTCCCTCGGCCGCTACGAGCAGCGGCTGCCCACCTTCTATCGAATCGACGCGGAGGTCGCCTACCGCTGGAAAACCCGCTGGGGCCGCTTCCGGCTCTCCCTCGAGTGGCTGAACGTCACCTTCTCCAAGGAGCCGACGGATCTGGACTGCGGCGACCTCATCGGGGCGCCGGACCCGCCTTGCGACGTCGGTTTCGCCCCTGCCATCGTGCTTCCCAACCTCGGCATTCGAGGGACCTTCTGATGCGACGCCGCCGAATCCTCCTGCTCCTGACCCTGATCGCCTGCGGCAGCAGCGAGTGCCGCCTCGATCCCTCGCCGAGCTGCAGCTACCGCCCGGAGCGCGCCACGGGCACGGATGGCGGCGTGGACATGCTCGCCGACGAGATCGCCTCGGTGCGCGCCGGCGACGTGCACGCCTGCGCCTTCCTCTCGACCGGCGAGGACGTCTTCGGCGGCGAAGAGCGGCGCCCCCGCTGTTGGGGCGGCAACCCGAACGCGCAGCTCGCGCGGGTCGCCTCGCCGGAGCCCGGCGAGCTCTGGTGGTACGTCGACTGGGACGACGAGATCGCCTTCCTCGATCTGGGCGCAGCCCACGGCTGCGTGGTGGACCTCGACGACCCCGGCGACCCCGCCGAGATCACCTGCTGGGGCAACAACGAGGGCGGCCAGCTCGGCCAGGGCCGCGACGAGGAGATCCGGGGGCTGGTGATCACCGAGCTCGAGCCCAGCGAAGGTGACGGCCGGATCACGTCCTTCGCCGCCGGCGGCCTCCACTCCTGCATCGCCGACGGCACGCTGGTCGCCTGCATGGGCGACGACCGCTGGAATCAGCTGGGGCGTCTCGAGGAGGACTGCTGCCAGCTCGACTTCACCGAGGGTGGCGAGTGGCTCACCCGGCAGCCCTACGACCGGATCGATCTGGACGCCGGGACGCGACACACCTGCGCGCTCCTCCGCGAGACCGACGGGTCGGCCGGGAGCCTCTTCTGCTGGGGTGACCACGGTTTCGGCCAGCTCGGTCCGCGCGGCGTGGCGGACATGCGCGGCGCCTTCTTCCACATCGCCGATGACGTGCGCGACTTCGCGACCGGCCCCCACCACGGTTGCCTCGTCGACGCCGAGGGCACGGTGCGCTGCTGGGGCCGCAACGAGCGCGGGGAGCTCGGCGCGGGGGACGCCACCCGCCCGGAGCCCGAGCCGGTGCCCCTCCCGATGGAGGCCACGCGGATCTTCGCCGGTGGCGAATCGGGTCTCGCCTTCGGGGGCGACCTCGCAGTGGTCACGCCCGGTGCCGCGCACAGCTGCGCCCTCGGAGAGAGCGGCGAGGCCTTCTGCTGGGGCGACAACTCCGCCGGTCAGCTCGGCGCCCCCGCGGGCGAGCCGCGCGAGCCCATCGCCACCCATCCGGACCTGCGCTTCCGTGACCTCGCCCTCGGCGGCCGCTTCACCTGCGGCGTCACCCTGGACGAGGAGCTCTACTGCTGGGGCGACAACGGCCGAGGCCAGCTGGGTCGCGTGGGCGAGAGCAGCCACGAGCCGAGCCCGGTGCCCATCTTCGACGAGAGCGGCGCGGCCCTCGGCGAATAGCCTGAGGCCACAATGTTCCGTGCCCGCTGTACAGCTGGGGGCGAGTCTCGTACAAAGAATCGGTGACCACACTTCGCTTCGTGCTCCTGGTGAGCCTCGCACTCCTCCCCCTGCTCACCGGCTGCGGCGACGACGGCTCGGCCCCCGACATGGGCGGCGCCGACGGCGGCTGCGCCACCGCCGCCGAATGCGACGACGGAGTCTTCTGCAATGGCGAGGAGCAATGCATCGCCGGCACCTGCGAGCCGGCGGCGGAGGCCGCCTGCGGCGCGGACGCCCGCTGCAGCGAGGAGGAGAACCGCTGCGTGAGCGACTGCGAGGTGCCCGACATGGACGGCGACGGACACGACGCGGTCATGTGCGACGGCGACGACTGCGACGACACCGACCCCGACGTCTTCCCGGGCGCGCCGGAGGTCTGCGACGCGGAAGGCAAGGACGAGGACTGCGACCCCACCACCGTCGGCCCGGATCGGGATGGCGATGGCTTCGCGCCGCTGACCTGCTGCAACGGCGACCGCTGCGGCGTGGACTGCGACGACTTCAGCCGCGCCGCGGCGCCCGGCGCGCTCGAGGCCTGCAACCTGATCGACGACGACTGCGACGGCAGCGTCGACGAGGGCGTGACCGGCCCGGGCTACACCGACGCCGATGGCGACCGCCGGGGCGCGGAGGACGGCGAGATCCTCGGCTGCCCCGCGACGCCCAACTTCTCCTTCGTCGGCGATGACTGCGACGACAGCGACCCCAACACGCCCGGCCCGGAGATCCTCGGCGACGGGGCCGACAACGACTGCGACGGAGCGGTGGACGAGGGCGACGGCAGCGTGCTGCGCCCCTGGTGGCCCGACACCGACGGCGACGGCTACGGCGATCCGACCGGAACGACGATCGACGCCTCCGCGCCCCTCGCGGGCTACGCGCCGGTCGCTGGCGACTGCGCTCCGACCGACCCGATGATCCACCCCGGCGCCACCGAGCGCTGCAACGGCATCGACGACGACTGCNNGTGCCCGACGCCGCCTGCTCGCCGACCGGTCCCGCCGACTGCGACGACGAGAACCCGGAGGTCTACCCGGGCGCGCCGGAGATCTGCGACGGCACCGACAACGACTGCGACGAGAGCACCGCCGCCGACAGCACGTGCATGACCCAGACCTGGTACCCGGACGGCGACGGCGACGGCTACGGTACCGGCACGCCGGTGACCAGCACGACCCCGATCGATGGCCACGCCTCGCGCTCCGGCGACTGCGACGACGCGGATCCGATCGTCTACCCGCTCGCTCGCGAGCTCTGCGACGGTGCCGACCAGGACTGCGACTCGGTCGTCGACGAGACCTCGGAACTGAGCTGCGGCGGCCCCCACATGGGCGGCTTCTGTGTCGAGGGCAGCTGCTCCACCTTCTGTGAGACCGGCTGGGGCGACTGCGACGGGGAGCTCGCCAATGGCTGCGAGATCGATCTGAGCCAGCCCTCGAACTGCGGGGAGTGCGGCAACGCCTGCCCTACCGGCGCCAACGGCATACCCGCGTGCGTGGACTACGAGTGCTACTTCACCTGCGCCGGCTCCTTCCTCGACTGCAACGACGACATCGCGACCGACGGCTGCGAGGTGAACACCCTCTCCGACGAGGCCAACTGCGGCGGTTGCGGCATCGGTTGTCGCGACGCGGCAGACACGGTCGCGATGTGCATGGCGGGCGAGTGCACCTACACCTGCGCGACCGGCTACGCCGACTGTGACGGCGACCTCGCGGACGCGAGTCCCACGACGTGGTGTGAGATCCAGAGCGACCGCGACGTCGAGAACTGCGGCGCCTGCGGCATGATGTGCACCGGCGCCGAGGCTTGCGTCACCGGCACTTGCCAGGGAGCGCCCTACCCGAGCGCGGGCACCGACGGGGCGTTCGCGCCGACGCTCGCGGACGCGGTCGATGGGGTGGTCACCCTCTCGCCGGGCGTGCACGAGTTCACGACGATCGACATCCCCGCGGACATCACCGTCGTGACCAGCGGCAGCGGCATCCTGGACCTGCGCGCGACCGGGGACGTGACCATCGCGGGGGTGATCGACGTCTCCGGATCCCGCGGCGGCAACGACGACGGCGCCGACTCCGGTGGTGGTGGCGCGACCGGCACGCCGCTGGCGCCGGGCGCGGACGACGATGCGGACGGGAGCGCCGAGTGCGGCGGCCCGGGACTCGGCGGCACCGGCGTGGCCGGTCAGCAGGGCGAGACCAGCAACGCGGTCTGCAGCCAGGGCGGGATGTTCGGCGGGGGCGCCGGCGGGCTCTATCAGTTCCAGGCCGCCGGCGGCGGCGGCGGCTACGCCGGCGGCGGCGGCGGCATGAGCAGCACCCGCGCCGCGGGCGGAGACGGCGCCGCGGGCGCGGGCGAGACCGCGGCGAGCGGCGGCTTCTACGACGACGTGGCCGACGCGTGCGTGCCCCCCGAGGGCGGCATCGCGCCCGGAGCCTACGCCGGCGAGACGCCGAGCGGCTGCGCGCTCGGCGCGGGTGGCTCGATCGGCTCGGTCGCCGCCGCCGACCTGGCGGTCGCGACCACCTTCCAGCCCGGCAGCGCCGGCGGTGGCGGGGGCGGCGGCTGGCCCAGCGGCAACAACGGCGCCGGTGGCGGCGGCGCCGGCGGCGCGCTGCGCATCGCGACTCCGACCCGCCTCGAGCTCGCCGCCACCGGTGCGCTGTTGGCGAACGGTGGGGCCGGCGGCCTCGCGGGCCAGGCGGTGCGCTCCGGCGGCGGTGGCTCCGGTGGAGTCATCGTGCTGAGCGCTCCGGCCATGCAGATCAACGGTCCGGTCTCGGCCGTCGGTGGCGTCGGCGGTGGCCCCTCGGGCGCCGATGGCGGCCTGGGCCGGATTCGGCTCTCGGTGCGCGAAGAGGACTGCTCGATCGCCGGCGCGCTGTCGCCCGCGCCGGTCGCCGGCTGCGCGCCGGGGAACGTCACCGAGCGCGCCTACGTCGCTCGCTACCCGGACTGAGCCGCCGGCGACCGCGGCGGCATGAGCCGCCCGCCGCTCGCGCTCAGAGAACGATTCCCACCGCGAGCACCGTGACGCAGCCGAGGGCCAGCCAGGTCCACCAGACGGCGCGCTGCATGCGCCGCTCCATGAGGTCGGCCAGGCGGCCCCGCCGCAGCGTGGCGCCCTTCGGCCACGGCTGGTCGGCGCTCTCGCGGAAGCTCTCGCGGTAGGCGCCGAAGTCGCCGACGAGGGTGTAGGGCTCCTCGGCGACGAGACCGACCGACCGCTCCGCGGGGATGGTGAAGGCGAGTCCATCCGCGGTGACCAGACGTCGGCCTCGGACGGTCCCCTCGACGGCGCGGCGACCGGGCGCGCGGACATCGCCGCCGGCGAGCTTCCCGATGCGGTGGGCGCCCACGTAGCGGTAGAAGGCCAGCACGCTCAGGAACCATCCGAAGCCGAGGAAGACCAGCTGAAGCAGGCTGCCCCGGAAGAGCGCCCCCAGCGATGACGCCGCGGCGACCACGGCGAAGAGGATCAGCATCCCCGGGACGCGCAGCACGCGCACCTCGTCCCGGTCCAGCTCGTCACGGACGTCGGCGTAGCGCGAGACCAAGAGCGCGCTGAGCACCGGGAGCGGGAGACACCAGCTGCCCAAGAGCAGCAATGCGAACCCCGGCGCGCGAGCGAGCATCAGGAGTATCAGGGGACCGACGAGCACCACCCCCGAGAGGGCGATGGCGCCGAGCCGAGTCCAGAACGGCAGGCGGAGGGTCGCGCGCAGCGCGCGCGTCAGCCGGTCGCGCCAGCTCGTCGGCGCCGCCGGGTCGGACGCCACGACGGCGACGAAGAGGACCGGCGTCAGCAGCCAGCCGGTCAGCAGGTAGAGCGGCACGAGGCCGAGGACGAGCAGCGCGTCCCGCGCGATGGGCAGGGGCGGGGTCACGACGCCGTAGGAGGGCCAGACGCGCTCGACCATCCCGAACCAGGCGCCCACCACCAGCACGGCGATGACCAACGCGCCGACCGCCACCCCCATCGGGGCGGCCCACCCGTGCTTCGCCGTCGCACCGAAGGCGAAGCGTACGTGCCGACGCAACTGCTGCGCGGCCGCGAAGCCGAAGAGGAGCACGCCGACGAGGAGCACCGCGAGCATCATGGAGAGCGCCGTCAACAGGCAGGTCACCGCCGCCCCACGCCAGTCGACCGAGAGGAGCGACCAGGCGCTCACCCGCTGCGTTCGCTCTCCCATCACGCTGATCGGAATAACGGGGCGCGCTCCGGTCCCATTCCGGTGGGTGCCCTCAGCTCACGGCATCCACCGCGGCGATGGCCTCCGCGGCGTTGGCGAAGCGATCCTCCGGGCACTTCTGCAGGAAGCGGTTGACGAGGGCATCCAGGTACGCGGGGAGCTCGGGGCGGAAGAAACGCAGCTCGGGGTGCGGCTGGGTCGCGATGTTCAGCAGCAGCCCACCGAGGTGCGCGCCCGGGAAGGGCGTCACGCCCGTCAGCATCTGGTAGAGGACGATGCCCGTCGCCCAGATGTCGGTCGACGGGCACACCGTCTCCGGGTCACTGATCTGCTCGGGCGCCAGATACTGCGGCGTGCCGATGAGCTCTTCCTGGCCGGTGAGACCGGTGAGGCGATTCTCCCCGAAGACCTTGGCGACGCCGAAGTCCAGCAGCCGAACCGAGATCGGATCGCCCGGTAGCGTGTCTTCGATGAAGACGTTGTCCGGCTTGATGTCCCGGTGGACGATCCCCCGCGCATGCGCCGCCTCCAGCCCTTCGAGGATCTGGCGCGTCACGGTCAGCACCTCGTCCACCCTGAGCCAGCCCCGATCCCCCAGCTCGCGCAGCTCCCGCGAGAGGGGTCGCCCCTCGAGGAGCTCCAGCGCGAGAAAGGGGCTCCCATCCGGTAGCTCGCCGGCGGCCAGGTGCCGAACGATGCGCGGATGGTCGAGCAGTTGCGTCGCTTCGGCCTCGCGAAGGAAGCGCCGGCGGGAGCGGTCTTCGCGCGCCAACGAGCGGCGCATGACCTTCACGGCGGCGAGACGGCCGGTGGCGAGGTCGACGGCTTCGTAGACGGTGCCCATCCCGCCGGAGCCGAGCACGTCGAAGATCCGATAGCGGTTCCCCACGGTCGCGTCGATCAGATCGGCCATCCCCCACACCTCGCGGTCGACGCTCGCCAGTCCGTCGTTCGATGGAATCACCTTCCCGGTGATCGGGCAGTGAATCTCGTCGACGCCGTGCGGCAGATTGCAGTGGTGGCAGCGAAGGAAGCGGACGGCCTCGCCTGCCTCATCGACGTCGAGGTCGAGCGTCCGCACCTGCGAGGTGGTCACCCGGACGGAGTCCCCGTCCCAGGTCTCCTCCAACACCCAAGGCTTCGCCTGCGCCATGTCTCTCACCCCCCCGGCTTCGAACCGCTGGGACGACAAAGGAGCACGTCGCGTGCCACCGTCATTTTGCAGCAATTCGGCGGCACGGGGGCCACCGAGCGCGCAATGGGTGCGCGGACGGGGCACGATCGCCCGTCCCCGCCGGCTCAGCGGCGGGGGGTCTCGTCGATCGCGCGCACGATTTTCGCAATCAGCTCGGCGGAGTCGCCGGACTCGAGACGCTCACGCACGTCCGTGGGAACGGGGATCGTGACCGGCACGAGACGACGAGAAACGAGCAGCTCGAAAGGCACGTCGAGCGCGGCAGCGAGCCCACGCACCTGATCCACGCCCGGGTCGCCGACCTCGGCGCTCTCGAGCCGCGCGATGGTGCGGCGCGAGACACCGACGCGCTGGCCGAGCTCGAGCTGTCCGAGCTTTCCGCGAAGCTCGCGGAGCACTCGGAGGTTGGCGGCTAGGATCTTCGTGACATCCATCGTTGGCTCGGAGGCATGGCACCACCGGACGGATTCGTCAAAGGCCGAGCAGCGGCGGTGTCGCTTTCGCCAAGGACCGGGAAACGCGTTTCACGCGGCGACGGCCGCATCGGCGGTCCTCGTCGGGGTCGTAGCCGTGCCCCTCACGGGGTCTGGCTACGTTTGCAGCCGACCGCGAGGGCGGCGACCTGGTCGCGCACGGAGGCTGGAGCGTCGGCTCCCTCGCGCTCGATCGTGCGCACGACGGCGCTGCCGACGACGACCCCGCTGGCCTTCGCGGCGACGACCGCCGCATCACTCGCCTCACGGATGCCGAAGCCGACGGCGACCGGCTTATGGGTCTGGTTCTGCAGCTCGGCGGCGCGTTCGGCGGCGGTGGCCAGATCGGTCGCCTTCGAGCCGGTCACGCCGGTCATCGAGACGTAGTAGACGAAGCCGGTGGCGGTCGCGGCGATCTGCTCCGCGCGCTCGCTGCCGCTCGTGGGAGCGACGAGCGGAACCCAGTCGAGTCCCTTGGCGGCGGCGGCCTCGCGGAGCGGCTCCGCTTCCTCGAGGGGCAGGTCGACCACCAAGAGCCCATCGATGCCCGCCTCGGCGGCGCGCTCGCAGAGCGACTCTTCGCCCATCGCGAGGATCGGGTTGTAGTAGCCGAAGAGGAGGAGCGGCACGTCGCAGCCCTCGGCGCGCACCTCGGCGACAGCCTCGAGGAGACCGGCGAGGCTGGCGCCGCCCTTCAGCGCGCGCTCGCTCGCCTTCTGGATCGCCGGCCCGTCCGCGGTCGGGTCGCTGAAAGGCATGCCGATCTCCACGATGTCGGCGCCGCCCTCGGCGGCCGCGCGGATGAGCGACGGCGTCACCTCGAGCGACGGATCGCCGGCGCAGAGGTAGATGATCAGCGCCGCTCGGTCCTCGCGACCGGCCCGCACCATGGCGTCGGAGATGCGGCCCATCAGTGCGCTCCCTTCTTCGCCTCGAGAGCGGAGAGGACGGTGTCGAGGTCCTTGTCCCCGCGACCGGAGAGGCACACCAGAAGCTTCGCGTCCGAGCCGAGCTCCTTCGCCAGCGGCCAACAAGCCGCGATGGCGTGGGCGCTCTCGAGGGCGGGGAGGATGCCCTCGAGGCGAGCGAGCGCCTCGAAGGCGGCGAGCGCCTCCGCATCGGTGGCGGCGAGGTACGTCGCGCGCCCGGTGTCACGCAGGTAGGAGTGCTCCGGTCCGACGCCCGGGTAGTCGAGGCCCGCGCTGATCGAATGCGCTTCGTCGATCTGACCGTCGGTGGTCTGCAGCAGGTAGCTCTTGGCGCCATGCAGCACGCCCACCTTCCCCGCGTTGAGCGGGGCGGCGTGCTTCCCGGTGAGTCCCTCGCCGGCCGCTTCGATGCCGTAGAGCTTCACCGCCTCGTCCTTGAGGAATCCGGCGAAGATGCCGATGGCGTTGCTGCCTCCGCCGACGCAAGCGATGACCGCGTCCGGCAATGCGCCGAGCTGCTCGACACACTGCTCGCGCGCCTCGCGACCGACGACCGCTTGCAGCTCACGCACGAGCAGCGGGTAGGGATGCGGCCCGGCGGCCGAGCCGATGCAGTAGTAGGTGGTCTCGACGTTGGTGACCCAGTCGCGCAGCGCCTCGTTCATCGCGTCCTTGAGCGTCCGGGAGCCGGACTCGACGGCGTGGACCCTCGCGCCGAGCAGCTCCATGCGCTACACGTTCAGGGCCTGCCGGCGCACGTCCTCGGCGCCCATGTAGACCTCGCACGGGAGGCCGAGGAGCGCGCAGGCGGTCGCCGTGGCCACGCCGTGCTGGCCGGCGCCGGTCTCGGCGATGATGCGCGTCTTGCCCATGCGCTTGGCCAGCAGCGCCTGGCCGACGGTGTTGTTCACCTTGTGGGCGCCGGTGTGGGCGAGGTCCTCGCGCTTGAGCCAGACCTCGGCGCCCACCGCCTCCGAGAGCCGCGACGCTTGGTAGAGCGGCGTCTCCCGACCGACGTAGTCCCGAAGGAGCGCGTCGAGCTCACTCCGGAACGCCGGGTCGTTCCAGGCGTCGAAGAAGGCGGTGGTGAGCTCGTCGAGGGCGGGGACCAGGGTCTCGGCCACGAAGCGACCACCGTAGTCGCCGAAGCGGCCGGTGACCGGGTCGAAGCCGGGGGGCAGATCGATCGTCGCGCGCATGGGGGCGGCATCTTACACGCAGAACGCGAAAGCGCCCGGCCCTTGCCCTCGCTGAGCAGGCCCGGAACCATGGCCCCATGGTGTCCTCGTGTGGTGGGGCGAGATGGGTGCTCGCCGCCCTCTCCCTCGGACTGATCTGTGCCGGTTGCGCGAGCGGTGACGAGAGCACCCCCGACGGAGGCCCCGGTCGCCGGGATTTGGGCCCGCTCGCGGACGAGGATGGCGACCGGGTCCCGTCGACGATCGACTGCGACGACATGGACCCGCTGATCGGCTCGTCCGGTGAGCGCTCCTGCGAGAGCGATTGCGCGGTGGGCATCGAGCGCTGCACCGACGGCGAGTGGTCCGAGTGCTCCGCTCCCACCAGCTGCACCTGCGAGAGCACGGACCCGCCGCGACAGCGGGAGTGCGCGATGTGCGGCACCGTCTTCGACACCTGCGTGGACGACGAGTGGATCGCCGGCAGCTGCATGGACCAGGGCTCCTGCCCGCCGGGCGAGCTGCAGACCCGCACGAACGAGAGCGCCCGCTGCGGCGAGTGCCGCGTCGAGCAGCGCACCTGCGGGACCGACTGCGAATTCCCCACGAGCTGGGAGTGCGTGGAGCGGGTCCCCGACTGCAACTTCTGGCTCTTGCCGAACGGCGCGACCGAGTGGTCCGCCTACCACCTGGTCGCCAACCCCTTCGCGCCGACGGAGCCGATCCGCGGCGCCTTCCCGCTGGAGGGCTCGGGTGAAGGGTGGGTCTTCACCGACACGCGGGTGCACCGCTTCCGAACCGGCTGCATCCCGACCGAGTCCGACCCCTGCTGGAGCGGAAGCGACTTGCTCGCCGGGGACTTCCCCGACGTCGTCGGACGCACGTTGCAGTTCGGCATCAGCATCCCCGACTCCTTCGACGGCGACGGTCGGCAGCAGGTCGGCCTCAGCTCCACGACCTACGACACCCGCTACTTCCGCGACTTGGGAACCGAGACCTTCGAGCTCGAGCTCGACAGCCCGGTGCCGACGGATCCGCCGACCGATCCCGAGGCCGCGGACCGCAGCCAGATCGTGGCGACGTTCAGCGTCGTCGGCGACGTGAACGGCTGGGCCACGGTCGCTTGTGGCGACACCGACCCCGCGGTGCCGGACGCCTACATGGCCTCCATCTGGAACGGGCAGGTCGGCCTCTTCACCGTGGTCCCCGCCGGCTGCGATGCGTTCGAGAGGGTGCCCTTCGGGGACTTCCCGCCCTTCACGCTCCCGGGCGCGCCGGCCTTCGAAGACGTCGCCGCGGTCTTCTACGCGAGCGGGCTCTACGTGTTCGCGGCCGACTGATCGACCCGGCGGACGGCACCGACGAAGGCCTCGAGCAGCTCGGCACTCTTGAGGCCCGGGGCCTCTTCGACGCCGCTGGCGACGTCGACCCGGAAGGGGCGCACGCGCTGGATTGCCGCGGCGACGTTGGCCGGGCCGAGTCCCCCGGCGAGGGTCAACGTTCGCTCTCGGGCGATGGCCTCGGCGAGCGCCCAGTCGAAGGCATGGCCGGTCCCTCCCGGCATCGCGCCGGGGACCCGCGCGTCGAGCAAGAGATGCTCGCCGCCGAAGCGGCGGGCGCTCTCCACGTCGCCGGCGTCGGCCACGCCGACGGCCTTGTACGCGAAGGGCTGCAACGCGGCGAGGAAGGCGGGGGACTCGTCGCCGTGGAGCTGCACCCACCGGATCCCCGTGCGCTCACGCACTTCGGCCACCCGCTCGGGGGTGGGGTCGACGAAGACGGCCACCGCCTCGCCCGACCACTCCGCCAGGATCGCTCGGGCGGTGTCGATGTCCACGCAGCGCGGTGTGCCGGGCCAGAAATTCAGGCCGATCACGTCCACGCCGAGCTCGGCGCAGCGCGCGGCATCCGCCGGGCGGGTGAGACCGCAGACCTTGATTTCCGTCATCGCCCCGAGGCTAGCAAGGA
>JABAOG010004515.1_pt1 | contig 39823 bp, 38 predicted proteins | sample 7062131 | NCBI WGS metagenome assembly JABAOG01 (sample SAMN14538629, study PRJNA623070) | marine sediment metagenome | biome: marine biome [ENVO:00000428]; feature: marine pelagic biome [ENVO:01000023]; material: deep marine sediment [ENVO:00002113] | place: India: Arabian Sea | collected... | reverse complement strand
CTGCGGGTTACCCGTTATGGAGGCAGTGCGTATATCAAGATCGCTGATGGCTGCCGCCGCCCATGTGCGTTTTGTGCAATACCAAAAATCAAGGGTACCGCGGTCAGCCGGCCGGTGGAATCGATCCTGAAAGAGGCGCGCACTTTACGAGATATGGGTGTGCGTGAACTGATCTTGATCGCTCAGGACTCAACCGACTACGGTCATGACCTGGGAATTAAAAATGGTTTGGCACACCTGNNACAACCGACTTTGGTCATGACCTGGGAATTAAAAATGGCTTGGCTCACCTGCTTGGAGAAATTGTCCAGGCTGTACCGGATATGGACTGGATCCGGGTGATGTATGCATATCCCGGGTACGTAACAGACCGTTTGATTGAGGTGATGGCGGAGAACGACCAGATTTTGCCTTATTTGGATATGCCGCTGCAGCACGCACACCCGGCGACCCTGCGAAGGATGCGGCGACCCGCGAATGTCGATTGGATTTACCGCACACTGGAAAAGATGCGGACAGCCATGCCGGAGCTAGCATTACGGTCCACATTCATCGTCGGATATCCCGGTGAAACTGAGGAAGAATTCCAGACTTTGCTTAATTTTATCGATGAGATCGAGTTTGACCAGGCTGGAGCATTCGAATTCTCCTATGAGCCGGGAACAGAGAGCGCAGAACTGGGTGACCCGATTCCTGCGGAGGTTAAACTGGAACGCTATCAGCGGCTGATGGCACTGCAGAAGGGCATCTCCCTGGCACGTTCCCAGTCTCATGTCGGGCATATCCTGGATGTGCTGATAGAGGGGGCAGGCGATGGAATCAGCCTCGGGCGCAGTTTCCGCGATGCCCCGGAAGTTGACGGTATGGTGATCATCGAGGGAGAATTACCCGTCGGTGAAATGGTCCCCGTAATGATCAATGGAGCGTCGCATTATGATCTGACGGGTACGGTCTACCGGATTGAACCGAAGGTTATTGGGATGAACGATGTTCGCTCAGTAAACAGATGATCGCTGCATGAAGACCAACCGCTGCACGAGTATTATCCGAGGAATGCATAATGGACTATAAAAAAACGCTCAATCTATCTTCAAAAGAACTCAATGTCGCTATCGTCACTGTACGTGAAGCGGCCATGCTCGTTCAGCATATCCAGCAAGAAATGGTCACATCAGCCCTGACGAAAGGCGACCGCTCCCCGGTCACGGTGGCGGACTACGCCGCCCAGGCAATTGTTGGTAAACGTCTGCTCGACTACTTCCCGAATGATCCACTGGTCGGTGAAGAAGATTCTTCTGCTCTGCAAACCGATAAAGCGCGTCAAACACTGGAGCGCATAACCGAATTCGTCAATACCCGGGTGAAAGGTGCCACACCTGAATCGGTCTGTGAGTGGATCGATCATGGCTCGGCTGTCAGCGGTCAGCGGTATTGGACTGTGGATCCGATTGACGGAACAAAAGGATTTTTACGCGGCGATCAATATGCAGTCGCCCTGGCACTGGTCGTCGATGGCATCGTCCGTTTGGGCGTGCTGGGCTGCCCGAACCTGACGGATGGATATCAATTACAACCAGATGGCTTCGGAACGTTGATGGTTGCAGTCCGCTCCGAAGGCACCTGGATGACCAAACTGGTAGTGGAGGACGGCTTCAGCAGGGTTCATGTCTCTGAACGAAGCGACCCGACCGAAACACGTCTCCTGCGCTCGTTTGAATCCGGTCATACAGATGTAAGTAAGATTGACGAGTTTGCTGACGCTCTGGAAGTAAAAGCGGATCCGGTTCGCTTGGACAGCCAGGCGAAATACGCTGTCCAGGCAGCAGGTCATGGAGAGGTCTACCTGCGTTTGTTGTCTCCCGGCAAATTGGACTATAAGGAAAAGATCTGGGATCAGGCTGCCGGTTCGATCCTGGTAGAAGAGGCCGGTGGGAAGGTCACAGACCTGGATGGCAAGATCCTGGACTTTACCCAGGGACGGACTCTGGCTAAGAACCGCGGTATCTGTGCCACGAATGGAGTGCTTCACGAGGCTGCCCTGGATGCTCTGCGAAAAATAGACGCTTGATTGATCACCTTTTCATATTCTAAGAACTAGATAATGCGCCGCTTGAATTGGATTGCTCTTTCTCTCAGTGTCCTGGCTTTTGTGCTCGGGCTGCTCATCAGCCGGTTTGTCTTCGAGCGAATGGCTCACCTGGAAGACGAGATGGCATACGTCTGGCAGGCACGGGTGATCGCCCGGGGAGATTTGACCCTGGAAAGCCCGGAACAACCCAAGAGCTTTCTGGTCCCCTTCGTGGTAGATCACGAGGGTCAGCGGTTTGGTAAATACCCGATTGGATGGCCGGTGGTGCTGGCGTTTGGGGAGCTGATTGATGCCCGGTATATCATCAACGCTCTGCTGGCAGCGCTGGTGGTCTGGTATACATACCGTCTGGCGCAGCGTTTATTTAGCGATGTCGTTGCCCTGATCGCGGCTGGCTTGATGGTCAGTTCGCCTTTCTTTATGATCCACACGGGGGGATTGCTGTCTCATATGTGGGGATTATTTCTCAGCACAGCGTTTGCTTTTCTGTGGTTGAGCTGTTTTCAGGATGAAGATCAGCCTGGTCCCCGGTGGTGGTCGGTCACTGCCGGGCTGACATTGGGGGTCTTTGCCCTCAGCCGCCCGTTCACTGCGTTGGGTATTGCCCTTCCCTTTGCAGTTCATGGCGTGATCATCCTGGTCCGCGGTGGTCAAGAACGCCGCAAACAGGTTTTACGGATTGGGGTGGTTACTGTCGTGGTAGCCTCACTGCACTTCCTGTGGCAGTACGCGGTGACAGGAGACCCACTGATGAATCCTTATACGCTGTGGTGGTCCTATGACCGGCTTGGCTTTGGTCCGGGTCATGGCGTTACACCGACAGGGCACGATCTGCAGTACGCCTGGTGGAACACCGAGCACTCCCTGAGAGTCGGTCTGAGTGATCTCTTTGGTTGGGCACGTTTTTCCTGGATCTTTCTGCCGTTTGGTCTCTGGGCTGTAAGGAAGAAACCGCTCTCCTGGCTGCTGGTGATGGTCTTTCCGGTTCTGGTGCTGATCTATTTAGCTTACTGGGTTGGAGCCTGGGTATTAGGTCCACGTTATTATTTCGAGGGTTTGTACAGCCTGACGATCACCAGTGCTGCCGGGATCGCATGGTTGGCTGGATGGCCACTTTTTCCCGGGGAGCAGTACAGAGCCAAGCAGGGAAATCGCCGCTGGAGACCTTTGTCCGTTACCTTTGTGGTTGTACTGCTGGTATGTATCAATCTGTTGTTTTACCTGCCGCCGCGCCTGCAGATGCTGCATGGTCTTTACTCCATCGAACGCGCCGACCTGGCGCCATTGCAGTATATTGAAGACGAAACCCCGGCTTTGATCATCGTGCATCCAAGGCGGTGGGAAGACTTTGGTGCCCTGTTGGAACTTTACAGCCCATTTCACGACAGTCCGTTTATCTTTGCTTACCATCGCGGCCCGCGCAGCGATCAAGCCCTGGTGGAAGAATTTCCAGGGCGGACAGTCTTCCATTATTATCTGGACGATCCATATACCTTCTTCCGGCTGCCGGAAGAATAGCGGATCAGGATGATCAACTTGGGGATTTTAACAGGATTGGTATAGTTGTTTACTTTTTGTTTGGCTCTGTAGCCCAGGCGGGTATTGCGGGCTATGTTTTTATTGACCCCGGATCTTGCAGATAAGTATGCAGCAGTTCTAAGGCCTTGTTGGCGGAATTGATTTTGTTTTCAATGCGGTCCCCGTCCCAGATGAAATGCCAGGCTCGCTCACCATCCGGGGTGGACAATCCGATCCAGGTTGTACCCACTGGTTTGTCTTCTGTACCTCCGCCTGGTCCAGCAACCCCGCTGATGGACACACCGACATCTACAGAGAGGGCTGTGCGGACGCCGTGCGCCATTTCCAGCACCACGGGCTCGCTGACAGCACCGTGTTTCTCCAGGGTCTCCCAGGAGACACCCAGCAGACGGACCTTGGCCTCGTAGGCATAGGCAATGATCCCGCCCATGAAATAGGTCGATGAGCCCGGGACATTGGTGATCTTGTCTCCGATCAACCCGCCGGTGCAGGACTCTGCCACTGCCAACCGCCAGCCGCGCTTCCGCAGCTGCTCGCCGATCATTTTTTCGTATTCATGTGCGTTCTTCATAGCTACCTCGTTCAATTTTAAGCCTGAAAGGTTTTGGCTGCCGGTGGTTCTTCACTTCCAAACCACTGGAAAATACAGGATATCATCCCAGATTTCGACCGTATCTGTGTACACATCCATCCCCAGCGTATTGGTGACTGTCAGTGTGACGGCGAATTCTCCACCAGAGCTGAAGGTATGAGTTGGATTTTCGTCTATGGAAGTTGGACTCCCGTCACCAAAATCCCAGAGATGGTTCAGGTGTGTGCCGGTTGAGGTGTTGGTGAAGTTTGTGGTCTCACCGAAGATATCCGGGCTTGTGGATGTGAAACCCGCCTGCACCCCAACGATCTCGATGAAAACCGCGCTAACCGGTCCCCAATTGCCGTCCACGTCACGACCGCGCACAAAGATCGTGTGGCGACCTGGGGTCAACTCCTGGGTATCGAGGGTTGCATGGACGTGCTCTGTATTGGAATCGAAAGTCCCATCGATAGCGGACATCGCAATTGCCTCTGGTGAGGCGGCATTATCCCACGGAGGTACATCTAAGTAATATTCTGCAGCACTGATATTTTGGGTCGCTTCAACACCATTATTCGCAGAGAAACGTGTATCATCGATCGTTGCTGTCAGGGTCAGGAGATCTCCCGGGGAGAGTATTGTTGCGGAGGTGGAGACAGCTAATGCATCAGGACCTGATGGCAGCTGATACGGCGCCCTTGAAACCTTGGCGGCATATAGGAAGGCTGGCAGATTTTCCGGTAAGATGGTGCTGGAGAAAAGTTCACAACTTTCAAAGAATGTTGTCCCAACTTCAAAGGTATAAGCCGCCAATCCCAATTCCCCATAGGCAAAGTCGTCCGTTGCGCCGTCGGTCGGGTACAGCTCAATGGCTTGCTGCGGCATGTAATCATTGAAATAAGCAAATTTGCGTCCCAGCGTCTGCAGTGCTGTGCTATTAGGTACCGGATCATTTGTAAAACCCCACGGCCACAGGACCAGCTCACCATAGCTGTGGATATCCATAAAAACCCCTGGGGCATCCTCTGGGGCAGGGGCTGTAAGTTCGTCACCACGCTGGTCAGGGAAGACGCTCCGGACATAGTTTTCGATTACCTGGGTCTCCGGTTCGGAAGCCAGGCTGGGCCCGCGGTATGTATCGTAGCATGGGTTGCTGCTGGAGCAAGTTTCGTTCTCGCATGCATTCCATGAGAAAGAAAAATTACGGTTCAGGTCTGCCCCACGCTGGCTGGAAGTAGCGCCGCAGTAATCCTGGTTGGTATTCTTGCGCCACAGGTCACCGCTCTCAGCCTGGATGCGACCGTCCGGGTTAGCCTGCAGCAGCAAATGGATTTCGTGGTAGTCCAGCAGCCAGGTGACATCAGCATCCTGGTTGTAATTATCCACCAGGTACTCAGTGAAGCGTGTGGAGAGTTCAGCCGTTGCATACTCACGGGCGTGCACCGAGGACATGATGAACAGTTTGGGTTTATCCCCGGTGATGTTTTTGTTGGTCAGCACCAGGACGTTCAGGTCGTGTCCCTGGCCCTCCCCGAGAGCGGTTTTCTCCCAGGAATCGCCGATATCGATCCACTCTGCCAGGTCAGGGTAGTCAGCAGCGATCTGTGCAGCATCAATATAGGTTTCTTCGACTGTGCGGTAGCACGGATAACCAGGGATGCCGCTGGTCTGATTTGGAAGGCGGGTCATCGGCTGGTTGTATAGGTCGGTCAGCCGCTGATCGATTTCGACATCAAACCCCAGCGATTCGAGGTAGGGAAGTTCACTTTCCTGGATATCAAGGACGACATACTTCGCTTCTCTGTCCACTTCCCAGGGCTCTTTCCACGCCAGGAACCGGTAGAGAGATTCGTCGCTGGTGTAGGTGGCTTTGACGACTATAAAGTCGGTGGTTTCCAGGGATACAGGCTGGAACGAGATTGAGTTTGCAGAAACATTCTGGTCTGGGTTTGGCGTGATGCCGACCAGCACTAGCACAAAGACCAGCACTGAAACAGGGAAAATAAGATATAAGATCCTGGACGGTTTCATATGGAGTTCTCTTTTTCGGCGGTGGGTGCACCATTCTCGGAGGCCTCCTGCCGGGCGCGGAACAGGAAAGCCGGGGTGTTCAAACCGCGCTCGATCTGGTGGGTCAGGTAGCGGTGCATCAGGTATTCCATTTCCCGGGCGATGGGCTCGCTCAGGCTGGCGCGCCGGGCATTCTTATAACTGCTGCGTTGGAAATGACGCAGGTATTTGAGCGCATGCATAGAGATCGGGTGGCTGTCTGGGAAACGGGGACCGCATTTTGGACACAATGCGCCGCCCTGACCGGGGGAAAAATGCTGATTCTCGGGTTGGATTTCCGCCCCACAGCGGACACAGTTGAATAACTGAGGTCGGAATCCGGTATAGTCCAGCATTCGCATCTCGAAGTAGCGGTGGACGATATCCGGGTCGTCCCCGGCGGTCAACCGTCCCAGGCTGTCGACCAGCAGCTCATACAGGGGCAGATTGTCTTCTTCCTCCGCGGTGAAGCGCTCGACCAGCTCGATGATGTACGAGGCTGACGCAAGCAGCACCAGGTTTTCACTCAACCTGAGGTGCGGCTCGATGGCCTCCGCCTGGGTGAGAATGAACAGGTCACCGCGTCCCCTGGCGAGCTGCATGTTGCTTCGGGTGAAGGGCTCCAGGTGTCCAGCTTTGCGTGAGCGCACCTTGCGCACCCCTTTGGCGAGCACGCGCACTTTCCCCAACTGGCGGGTGTAGATGTTCAGGAAGCGGTCGGCTTCACCATAGTCTGTATGGCTGAGCACCACTCCTTCCACGCGGAACGATCGTTGTTTCGCTGGCATAGATGTAATTGTAAATCAAAACAAGTGATGGTGGGGGTTTGTCCGGGTGGACAAGGCTCACAACAAAAAAGCAAGGTCGTTGTGGGAATCTTACCCTACGTTATAAGATATAATCCTCCTCGTGACCCGAAGTAAGAAAATCCTCATCGCCCTGGCAATCCTTGCCGGCATTCTCCTGCTATCGATGCTCGTGCCGGTGATCCAATACGCCATCCACAACGGGGATGGTCCAATGGAGACACTGGGGGTCTATACACCCGTTGCCACCCGGACGATACGCCCGACCTTCACGCCGCGCGATTACCCCCTGCCGGTAATCAACACGCCTGATCCGTACCCCAAACCTGCCATATCAACTTCAACGCCATACCCGTAACAATTGCTTAATCATCAATTACCAATTTCAACCTGCATCTTGTCATCCCGCGGGAGGGTACCGACCGATGGATCGGTATGATATCCCGTGTAAACATACTGCTGACTGGTGTAAAGTGTTCCATCATCCTGTCGGCACGTGGATTTGTGACATCATCAGCTACCCCTCGCACTGCCTTCACCCAGAAGGGCACAGGCGGCAGTGGCCGCGGGGTGACAAACCCACCTATTTTGTCATCCCGAGGAGTGAACCGACCAAGGGATCGCTGTGATGCCCCGCGTTCGTTTGCTGCTGGCTGGTGCAAACTATTCCATCATCCTGTCGGCGCATAGATTTTCGGACACTACATCTACCCCTCACGCTGCATATGGCAGGCGCCGCAGGCTGACAAACATTTTTGTTATCATCTCGTGGTTTTTGGGAGATCAAGTTACGCTATTGCTCACACCTTGACATTTATTCAAAGCAGGTTATATTTAACCCACAACTTACCACGAACGCGTTGACTGGGACGAGTATCCAGCACCGGTGCTGACAGGGAAAAGCGGTCGCAGACTGAGAACCGCTTGAAGAAACCCACTGGAGAAAACCACCCACGAGCGTAACCCCGAACAATCGCAAGATTCAGTAAGGCGCACGGATGCCCCGTTACCGGCACACGAGATAACTCACCCCCGGTGAGTCAATCTGGGTGGAACCGCGTGATTTCAGCTCTCGCCCCAGCAGGGTGAGAGTTTTTATTTTACAGGAGTAAGATGATGGCTGAACAAGTGATGGATCAGGACGAACAAAAAGATAAAGAGCGCTACGAAGATTCCGAACTCTACCGCATCCGGCATTCAGCAGCTCATGTGATGGCTCAGGCTGTGATGGAGATGTTTCCCGATGAAGCACAGATCGCCATTGGACCGCCGATCGCCGACGGTTTCTACTATGATTTCGATCTTCCGCGGGCACTGACGCCCGACGACCTGGAAGCAATCGAGAAACGCATGCGCCAGATCATCGGCGGCAACTACGAATTCAAACGCGTGGTCGTCTCCGCCGATGAAGCACGAGATGAGTTCGANNAGGAAAAACCGGTGATTTCGCTGTACCAGCATGATTCCTTCATCGACCTGTGCCGTGGACCGCACGTTGAGCACACCGGCAAGATCAACCCTTCAGCGTTCAAATTGCTCAACATCGCCGGCGCCTACTGGCGCGGCGACGAGAACAAGCCGATGCTGCAGCGCATCTACGGCACGGCCTGGAAGAATCCCAAACAGCTGAAGGAATACCTCAACCGTTTGGAAGAAGCCAAAAAACGAGACCACCGGCGATTGGGTAAGGAATTGGATTTGTACTCCACCTCACCGGAAGTCGGCAGTGGGCTGATCCTGTGGCATCCCAAGGGTGCCCTCGTGCGGCACCTGGCGGAGGAATGGGTCAAGGAAGAACATCTCAAGCACGGGTATGTCTTCGCTTACACACCGCATATCGGTCGATCCGACCTGTGGCGCACCAGCGGACACCTGGGCTTTTATAAGGAAGACATGTATTCACCCCTGGTGATCGATGAGGATGAATACTACCTCAAACCGATGAACTGCCCCTTCCATATTAAGATTTATCAGAACGATATTCGCAGCTACCGTGACCTGCCGATCCGTATGGCGGAATGGGGCACGGTGTACCGCTATGAACGGTCCGGCGTGCTGCATGGTTTGCTGCGGGTGCGAGGTTTCACCCAGGATGATGCCCACCTGTTCTGCCGACCGGACCAGATGCCGGAGGAGATCGACCGGGTGCTCAATTTCTGCATCCACATCCTGCGTGGTTTTGGGATGACAGAGTTTAAGGCATATCTCTCCACCCGCAACCCGGAGAAATCGACCGGTGACCCAGAACGCTGGGAAGCACCAACCGAGGCGCTGCGCCAGGCGCTGATCCGTGCTGACCTGGACTACGATATCGACGAAGGTGGTGCGGCTTTCTACGGTCCCAAAATTGACCTGAAGATGATCGATGCCTTGGACCGTGAATGGCAGTTGAGCACGATCCAGTTCGATTTCAACATGCCCGACCGCTTTGATATGTTCTATATCGGCGAAGATGGGGAGCGCCACCAGCCTTACATGATCCACCGGGCACTCCTGGGCTCGATGGAACGTTTCATGGGTGTGCTGATCGAGCATTACGGCGGTGCTTTCCCGCTGTGGTTATCACCCGTCCAGGCGGTTGTCATCCCAATTGCTGACCGGCACGTGGAGTATGCTCAGCAGGTCGCATCCCAATTGGAAAATGCTGGCTTCCGGGTGGAAGTAGATGTCAGCAGCGACCGNNAGTACGCTCACCAGGTGGCCGCACGACTCGAAGAAGCCGGCTTCCGGGTGGAAGTAGATGACAGCAGCGATCGGATGAACGCCAAGATCCGCGATGCCCAGAAGCAGAAGATCCCTTATATGCTGGTGGTTGGAGACCGTGAGATGGAAGACCAGACCATCGCCCCCAGACTGCGCTCGGAGGAGAGACTGGGAGCGGTACGTGTGGATGAGTTGATCGAACGAATGCAAAAGGAAGTCGACCAACATATCTAGTCAGCCAATGCCTGATTATCAAGCAGAGGTTGTTCAAACGAAATGGACAACCTCTCTTTTTTGTTCCATTACACCAGCCCGGTATGCATCCTTGATGTCGATCAATTAACGAGGTGAATCCCCACATGCACAAACCAGCCATATCAGAATCAAATAAGATTTGATTATTCCCCCTACAAGAAACAGTGAATTCCTTTATAATAAAGCGGCGAAGGAAAGCGCTTCGGAACGTTGACGACTCTTGTCGTCTTATGGTATTATGCGGCGCGACCTTTAAAAGAAGAGATCAAGTGGTCACTAAAGAGGAGAAAGACAATAAGCGATTCAGATTATAGAGCAAATGAACAGATCCGTGCCAAAAACGTCCGCCTGATTGATGCGGAAGGCACCAATGTCGGCGTGGTACCGATCCAACAAGCCCTCCGGGCAGCAGAAGATGCCGAGTTGGACCTGGTAGAAGTTGCTCCCAACGCAAACCCCCCGGTGGTGCGTGTCATGGATCTCGGCAAATTTATTTACGAACGCCAAAAAAGAGAAAGAGAGGCTCGCAAATCGCAGACGAAAATTGAAGTCAAAGAGATTCGTTTGCGGCCCAAGACCACTGAACATCATCGCTCCTTCAAGGTGCGGGATGCACGGCGATGGCTGCAAGAAGGCAAAAAAGTCAAAGTGCGCATCCGCTTCCGGGGACGGGAAATCCAATACCCGGAGATCGCCTTAGAGGATATGAAAGAGATTGCTGAAGAGCTTTCAGATGTCAGTGTAATTGAGCAAGCGCCCTCCCGGGATGGCCGAGCCATGCTGATGGTTCTGGCCCCAGCTAAAAATCCCAAAGGGTAGAGATAACACCAGCGAGTAAATAGTAAATTTTCTCCGCGGAGAGTTCAGGGGCGACTTTTGTCGTCCTTCGTCCGCGTGAGTGTGAAAGGAGATTAGTCGTGCCAAAGAAAAGAAAGACAAAAAAGTACAAACTGAAGACCCATAAGGGAACCGCAAAACGATTCCGCGCAACAGGGTCTGGCAAGATTGTACGCACCAAATCCGGCAAAGGTCACCTGCGACGTCGCACCCCGAAGAGGACCAAGCGACAGTTCACCGAGATGATCGAGGTCAAGGGTTCTGGTTACAAAAAACGCATCAAGCGATTGGCCCCGTACATGAATAAGTACAAAGCAAACCCGAACGCCCGCAGCGGCCAGGGATAAATCATCATTAATTATTGCGGCCGTTGGGTGCTCGCAACGGGTGTGGGATGACCGCACCGGCGCCCAGGGGTGCGCAGGAGAGTGAAGAATGGCAAGAGTAAAAACAGGTTACACCCGCCGAAGAAGGCATAAGAAAGTACTCAAGCTGACCAAAGGTCAGTGGGGTGCTCGCAGCCGGCTGTACCGCCGGGCGAATGAGGCCATGTTGAAGAGCTTGTGGTACTCATATCGCGACCGCCGCAACCGCAAACGCGATCTGCGCCGGTTATGGATCTCCCGTATCAACGCGGCAGCCCGCCAGAATGGCATCAGCTACAGCCGCCTGATCCACGCCATGAAGCAGGCCAATATCGATATTAACCGTAAAATGCTTGCAGACCTGGCTGTGCGTGATCCGAAAGCCTTCTCCGCTGTGGTGGAAAAAGCAAAAGCCGGCTAATCAACATCACACGTAGAAAATCCATACAGGACCGTCCGAGAGGACGGTCTTTTTTTGTTCGTCTTGCCGTGGGGATGTATCGTCGACGTTATTCCACCATTTTTACAGATTTGTTTTCCTGTTGAATTTTCAATCCGAATAAACACTATTGTTAGAAAATGCGCTGCGAAGCATCTCATGAAGCACCTGAATTTGAATAAAAATGGATTCTGGTATATTATTGAGGAAGGGAATGAAGTTCTGCTCCAAAATATCGATAAAGTAATAAACCTTCCTGACCAGCCGATACTATGTATTTTCGATATCGGATTGATGATTTAAGGGTTGGAGAGAGTAAATCCATAAGGTTAAAAGGAGTAATACGATGGCAAAGAAAAAGTATGTAAGCTTCATTTTGGATGAAACCGGTTCAATGTTATCCGTTAAAGATCAGACGATCAGCGGCTACAACGAATATCTTGACACTCTGAAGCAGGAAAAAGATGTGCTGTTTACATTAACCAAATTCAATTCCGCAAAAGTGGAAGTGGTGTATGATGCGGTCAAGATCAAGGATGTTGAGCTCCTGACTGCAGATACCTACCATCCGACGGCAACCACACCTCTGTATGACGCGATCGGCACAACGATTACTTCCCTCGAAAAAGCCACAAAGAACAAAAAAGGGAAAAAACTGGTTGTCATCCAGACGGATGGATTGGAAAATGCTTCCAAGGAATTCAACCGTAGAATGATCTTTGAGATCATTGAAAAAAAGAAAAGTGAAGGTTGGACGTTTGTTTTCCTGGGAGCTGACCAGGATGCGTACGCTGCCAGTGCTGGTATTGGAATCTCTCGTGGCAATACGCTGAGCTATGAAAGTGCAAGAACGGGAGATGCAATCAGAGAAGTTGCTAAAGCCTCAAGGGCATTCTTGATTTCCGAAGAGGAAAGTTCTGAGGATTTCTTTAGAAGTGAACCAGATCAGGAATCTTGATCTTGGTATCCGACTGTATTGAGGAAGCGAAATTTAGCCTCCAATGCAATTTATTAGTAACGAAGTGGAAGCGTGTTGTTGATCACAGCACGCTTCCTTTTTCGTAATCTGTTGGTGGCATCTCACGCCCTGCTGTTTGTGCAGCGTTTCCAACGTGAATTATGGCATTCTCTTGGATCAGCACAGAGCTCAGCAAATTCACTGTCAATTCCGGAACGCATCACATCAGAGAAATATAAGAATCGTATATATATTTTTACCATCTCTCTTGACGCATACCCCAAAGGCGATTATGATTTGGTTCGCTTTAGCACTCATTATAATTGAGTGCTAAGAACTTAAAACGTCAATCATAAAATTTTTCACAGGAGAGTTTTACAAATGGCAGCTAAGCAACTCGTTTTTTCTGAAGAAGCCCGACGCAGCCTTCAAAAAGGCATGGACACCCTGGCAAATGCCGTGGTGACCACTCTGGGTCCTAAGGGACGTAACGTGGCTTTGGATCGCAAATTCGGCAGCCCCACCATCACTCACGATGGTGTGACCGTCGCAAAAGAGATCGAACTGGAAGACCCCTTCGAGAATATGGGTGCCCAACTGCTCAAAGAAGCAGCCACCAAAACCAATGATATCGCCGGTGACGGCACCACAACCTCAACCGTACTGGCTCACTCCATCGTCTCTGGCGGCATGAAGAACCTGGCCGCTGGTGCCAACCCGATGCTGCTCAAGCTGGGTATCGAAGCCGCCGCAAAAGCGGTAGCCGACAAGATCAGTGAGCAGTCGATCGATGTTGAAACCAAAGAAGACATCGCCAATGTCGCCTCGATTTCCGCTCAGGACCGCTCGATCGGCGAATTGATCGCTGACGTGATGGACAAAGTCGGCAAAGACGGCGTCATCACCGTTGAAGAATCCAAAGGTCTGGAATTTGAGACCGAATACGTCGAAGGTATGCAGTTCGACCGTGGCTATATTTCCCCGTACTTCATTACTGACTCCGAAGCAATGGAAGCCAATATTTCCGAACCGTACATTCTGCTGCATGACAAGAAGATCTCTGCCGCTCAGGACATCGTCCCCTTACTGGAAAAACTGGTCCAGATCGGCAAACGCGAACTCGTGATCATCGCTGAAGACATCGACGGTGAAGCACTGGCAACCCTGGTGCTCAATAAACTGCGCGGTATGCTCAACGTTTTGGCCGTCAAGGCGCCCGGCTTCGGCGACCGCCGCAAGGCCATGCTGCAGGACATCGCCATCCTCACCGGCGGCACCGTGATCACCGAAGAGATGGGCCGCAAGCTCGACTCCGTGACCATTGCTGACCTCGGTCAGGCAGAAAAAGTCGTTGCTACCAAGGATGACACCACAGTTGTCGGCGGTAAAGGCGAAAGCGATGGGATCAAAGGCCGCATCGAACAGATCCGCATTGAGGTCGATAAGAGCACAAGCGATTATGACCGCGAAAAACTGCAAGAACGGCTGGCAAAGCTGGCTGGCGGTGTTGCCGTTATCCGAGTCGGTGCTGCAACCGAAACTGAACTGAAAGAAAAGAAACACCGGGTTGAAGATGCTCTCTCCGCTACCCGAGCTGCTGTTGAAGACGGGATCGTCCCCGGCGGTGGTGTTGCACTGATCAACGCCATGCCCGTGCTGGATGAACTCAAGATGGATTACCCGGACGCCCAGATCGGTGTCGGTATTGTCCGCGAAGCACTGCTCGTCCCGATGCGCAAAATTTCTGCCAATGCTGGTAAAGACGGTTCCGTGATTATCGAGAACGTCCGCCGCATGCAGGAAGAGAAGAAAGACAAAAAGATCGGCTACAACGTACTGACCGAAGAATATGTTGACATGGTCAAAGCCGGCGTCATCGATCCTGCGAAAGTGACCCGCGGTGCCCTGGAGAATGCTGCCTCGATCGCAGCCATGATCCTGACCACCGAAGCACTCATCACCGACGTTCCTGAGGAAGCTGCCCCCGCCGGGCCGCCCATGCCGGAATACTAAACCGGTGAATTAGATTGAATGACCAGGAACCGCGCTGCCGCAAGCAGCGCGGTTCTTTTTTTCTATGGTGGTTGACTTTCCGTAGGACGCGCCAAAAAATTTGTTTCTGTAGGGACAGACCCGAGCGTCAGATCCCATTCATAGTGATATTCCTTAGTATAATGAAATCGTAATTTGGATTTGAGTAAGATTCAAGGAGATAAGCAGATGGAAAAACGAAAATTTGGGCGCACGGGGCATAACAGCACCATCGCCATATTTGGCGCCTTTTCAATCGGGAAACTCAACCAGGAGAACGCTGACCGGGTCATCCAGCAGGTTATCGATGCGGGGGTCAATCACATCGATATTGCACCGTCGTACGATGATGCCGAGCTGCGCCTGGGTCCGTGGATGCCGCAGATCCGGGACGATTTTTTCTTAGGCTGTAAGACGATGGAACGCACCGCAGAAGGGTGTAAGCGTGAAATGGAAGAATCCCTGCAGCGGCTCAACGTCGATAAATTCGATCTCTACCAGATTCACGCGGTAACGGACATGGCTGACCTGGATGCCGCCACGCAAAAAGGGGGAGCGCTGGAAGCGATCATCGAAGCACGAGAGCAGGGACTGACGGACTATATCGGCATCACCGGTCACGGGATGAAATCACCTGAAATCTTTATCGAAGCCCTGAGCCGTTTCGATTTCGACTCGGTACTCTTCCCGATCAACTACAAATTGTACGCTCGGAGCGAATACCGGGAGAAGGCGGAAGAGCTGCTCAAACTGTGCCAGGAGAACGATGTCGGTACGATGATCATCAAATCGGTCGCCAAAGCCCCCTGGGGAGAGCGGACACAGACGTACCATACCTGGTATGAACCCTTTACCGATAAAGAAATTATCCAGCTGGCAGTCAACTTTGCGCTTTCTCAACCAGTGACTGGCATCTGTACAGCCGGAGATCACCGGATTTTACCGATGGTTTTGGACGCCTGCGATAATTTCAAGCCAATGCTTCCCCAGGGTCAGGCTGACCTGATTTCCCAGGGCGCGGAAATGGAAGTGATATTTTAAGTCTATGAGGAGGAAATAGTGGAATATAGAAATCTAGGACCAACTGGTGTGCGCGTCTCCCCACTGTGTCTGGGGACGATGAATTTCGGCGGACCAACCCCGGAAGACGAAGCTATCCGAATGATCCACAAGGCACTCGACAAGGGGATCAATTTCGTGGATACAGCCAACATGTACGTTGGCGGTGAGAGCGAGCGAGTGGTCGGCAAAGCACTCCAAGGCAGGCGAGAAAAGGTCATCCTGGCTACCAAGGTGCATTTCCCGCAGTCCGATGATGTCAACGACCGCGGCAACACCCGGCGTCATATCCTGATGGCTGTCGAAGATTCCCTGCGCCGCCTGGACACCGAGTGGATCGACCTGTACCAGATTCACCGTCCAGTTTTTGATATGCCCCAGGAAGAGACCCTGCGAGCCCTGGATGATCTGGTGAGTCAGGGCAAGGTGCGCTATATTGGCTGCTCCACCTTTCCCACCTGGATGACGATGGAAGCCCTGGCGATCAGCGAGCGCTACGGCTGGTCTCGCTTTGTCACCGAACAGCCGCCCTACAACCTGCTCGACCGGCGCATCGAGAACGAACTCGTCCCCCTGGCCGAACGCTACAACCTGGGTCTGTTGCCCTGGTCGCCGCTGGCGATGGGCATGCTGGCTGGGCGCTATACAGACGCAGATGATTATCCAGAAGACTCTCGGGCGGCAAAAGGCTCGGCTTACTTCGCCGAACGGGTCAACCAAAAAGGCGTCATGCAGGGGTTAAAAATCCTGCCGCTCGCCGAGGAATACGGCCTAACTCCAGCCCAACTGGCGTTGCTATGGGTCAAAGACCAGCCGGCGGTGACCGCTCCGATCATCGGTCCGCGCACCATGGAACACCTGGAAGATGCCCTGGGCATCCTGGAAAAGGACCTGACCATGGAAATGGCTGATGTCCTGGATGAGATCTACCCACCCGGCTCAGCTTTTGCCAACTTCTTCAACACCAGCGGGTGGATGAAGGCGAAGATCGTTTAAATTTCTATTCTTTAATGCACGTAAAAACCCGCCATCGAATCTTGTTCTGATCGAAGGCGGGTTTTTCTATATCCACTCGCCGTAGGTCGGGTTGTAACCCGACAATCAAAACGCGGTGGATCGAGGGCAGCCTCCGGTGGAAAGGCGGCAGGTCGAGACCATCCCTACAACACTTTGTTCAGGGTTGTAACCCGACGCAGACAAACTGAAACGGAATAACTCCTCAAAAATAAAGCATTCAACTATAATTAATCCATGCCAAATTATCGTCGAATGCGGCAACCGGGTGGGACGTATTTCTTTACGGTAGTAACAAACAAACGCAAGCCTTTATTCAACCATCCCGATGCGCGATTTTTCCTGCGACAGGCATGGAAACGGGTAATAACGAAATTCCCCTTCCACACGGATGCAGTGTGTTTGTTGCCCGATCACATTCATTGCATCTGGACTCTTCCCGAAGGCGATGCTGATTATTCAGTGCGATGGAGAAGGATCAAAAGCATTTTTAGCCGGCAGTACCGGTTGAAATATGGTGCAATCCTTGAAACCGATTCGACTCGCGCAAAGAAACAAGAACTGACGATCTGGCAGCAACGTTTTTGGGAGCACACGATTTGGGATGAGACCGATTACGAAAATCACTTCGATTATATACATTTCAATCCGGTAAAGCATGGATATGTTCAGCAGGTGCGCGATTGGCCGTGGTCCAGTTTCCACCGGTATGTGAAACAGGGTGTGTATTCAATTCGTTGGGGAGATCAGATAGAAAAATCTTTTGAAGGTATAAATTTTGGGGAATAAACAAAATCTACTGCAAATACTTACGCATCCGGTTTGTAAATGGCGGGTCGAGACCCGCCCCACCCGTCTCATATTGTCAAGGTCGGGTTGTAACCCAACGTGAGTTGCTCATTTACAAAAACCATCTGCTTAGAAATCGATGCAAATTATTGGGGCGTGTGGGTTCAACCGGGTAGAGGTTTGTTATGATTTATGCACATTTTGCATTTAGAAACGGGGGGTCTCGACCCGTCCTACGGTTATATATTGTGTAGTAGTAGGTCGGGTTATAACCCGACGTGAGAAAATCAATCACAAAAACTCTCTGCGAAGAAATCAATGCAAATAATTGGGGCGTGTGGGTTCAGCCAAGGACAGGCTTGCTAAAATTTATACAGATTTAGCAGTTGGAATCGGCGGGTCTCGACCCGCCCTACAATACTGTGTTCAGGTATCATATAGATACACTCAAACCGTCAAACGCTATCTCATACCCATATCTGTGTGCATACTCTTCCAACTCATCATGCGGCGGATTGCCCTCATGGGCGATGTGCGTGGCGAAGACAAGCCTATCCCGTTTGAGGATGCCTTCGGCGCGCATCCGCTGCATATGATCGATAACAGATGCTGCGTTCAGGTGGTCGCTGGCTGGCTCAGCTGAACCATAAGTGTGGTCGAGAACTACAAGATCAAATGACAGGCCGAAATCATGGAATGCCTGCCAGGTCTCTTCGAAGATGGCGGCAGTATCGGTTCCGTAGAACAATGTTCGATCGCCAGATTGGATCGCATACAGCACCGATCCGGCGTTTGGATCGTGATTGGCAGGGAAGGCGATCACCCGGTAAGGACCAACCTCGAAAGGTTCAAGCGGGGTCACGGCGTGGATCAGCAGATTTAGTTTTTCCTGCGCTCCTGAATCGAAAAGACTGAAGTCTGCCAGATCGCGGCGGAAAGTGAGGTCAGCTCGCTCCAGGGCGGTGACTGTAGCATAGAAGTGCAGCCGCGGCGCCCCAACAACGCCATAGGTAGGACTGCGAGATAGCAGGTGGGACAGGTCCAGGTGATCGGCATGAGCGTGGGTCTGCAGGCAGAACTGCACCCCGGTCAGGTCAATATGGTGCATCTGGGAGGCAGCCATGATATCCGGTCCCAGGTCGATGAGCAAATCGTCATTGATGAGGGCGGCGGAGCGCTTTCGCAGATTTTTCCCACCTTTTTGACGTGCATTCTGACAGTTCAGGCAGCTGCAAAATGCTTCCGGGTATGCGTTGGCAGCTGCTGTACCGAGGAATGTGAGTTTCATTCGTAATCCTTCAATAGCTAGTATGGAACCATTTTTTTTAATTATTATTATATAGTCTATAAACTCTAATAATTTTGCATATACACAAATTCCAAAAATGTGTTAGACTACGGTGCTTGTTAAACAGAAGTTCTGAAAAAAAGTTTCACCTTTGATTTGGAACCCATGCGTAACCCAGCAACAAATTTTTAAAGAAAGGAGTTCCAAATCATGGCGAAAGAACAAGGAATCGTGAAGTGGTTCAACGCTTCTAAAGGCTACGGCTTTATCGAGCGTGATGCCGGTGGCGATGTTTTCGTCCACTTCAATGCGATCGTCGCGGATGGCTACAAGTCCCTCGACGAAGGTCAACGAGTAGAGTTCGAAGTTGTACAGGGTCAAAAAGGCCCCCAGGCACAGGACGTAGTCGCTCTCTAAACGACAGACTGGAAAAATCAGAGACAGGTCAGCTTACTGAGCTGGCCTGTTTTTTTATAGATTGACAGACTGTATAGCGTGATGCGATCAATTCACTCGATGCTTCAACCCCCATAGATTAGCAGACTCTAATAAAAGTATTATAGATGAGGATCCATAGTTGTGTTACACTGAGGTGCTTGTTAAACAGAAGTTCTGAAAAAAAGTTTCACCTTTGATTTGGAACCCATGCGTAACCCAGCAACAAATTTTTGAAGAAAGGAGTTCCAAATCATGGCTAAAGAACAAGGAATCGTAAAGTGGTTTAATGGCGCGAAAGGCTACGGCTTTATCGAGCGTGAATCCGGTGATGATGTTTTTGTACATTACAATGCAATCATTGGCGAAGGCTACAAAAATCTCAATGAAGGTCAGCGAGTAGAGTTCGAAGTTGTACAGGGTCAAAAAGGCCCCCAGGCACAGGACGTAGTTGCTCTCTAACTGAAAGATACAGCACCATACAACAGGTCAGCTCAATTTGCTGGCCTGTTTTTGTTTCAAGGTTGATGTACAAGCTCCAGCTCAGCAGCAAGCCTGTAATGAAGATCTGCCTCATCCTGATTTCCGAGGCGTTCATACGAATTCCCCACATTGACAACCAGAGAAGAGTAGAAGTTCTTAACGCGATCGTCACCCACGGCTTCGGCTCGTTTAAGGGCTTCCAGGTTCCATTGAAGGGCAGCTTGGGGGTTATCTTCCAGATGCGCTACGTAATGTGCAGCGATGCAGGCTTCGTAATCTGTGGTGGAAGCCTTCCAGGCACTCCAGTACAACGAGCGTGCTTCATCCAGGTTCCCCTTGAATTCTGCCCGGGTGCCTTGAATGCAAAGTTGAACGACCGGGTTTTCTGGATCAATATATGGACTTTCCTGTTTGTAGTTCATTTCAATTACTTTGTGTATTAACTTCCCAGATGCTTTTTGTTAATTTAAATGATCCCTACATGAAATGGGATCTGTTCTTGAGTTGACTGCCGATACTGTCGAGCCCGGCAACGATCTGGATTTTTGCCTCTTCTCCTCATGGTCTCTAGATTTATCCGTGCTCAGCGTTGAAAGTGCTGGGTCTTCCATCAACTTCAAAAACAGGTCGACCACTTGTGGATCAAATTGGGAACCACTTCCAGCCTGAATGTAGTTCAAAACTTTTTTCTCCGGCCAGGCTTTACGATAGGGACGATCAGACCGAAGGGCGTCCCATACATCGACGACAGAAAAGATACGGGCGGCAAGGGGGATTTTTTCACCTTTCAGCCCACAGGGGTACCCTGTTCCATCCCATCTCTCGTGATGAGAGTAGGGTATATCCATCGCTGATGATAGATGAGCAATCTGCGATAAAAAATCATGGGCATACTCCGGATGTTTGCGCATGACAGTCCATTCTTCATCAGAGAGCTCATCCGGTTTGAAGAGAATATTGTCCGGGACACCCATTTTGCCTATGTCGTGCAGCATCGCACCTCGCCGGATGTGCTCCATTTCTGTCTCGTTCAAACCCATTTCAGAAGCTAACCGGAGGGTCATTTTTGTGACACGCTGAGTGTGTCCGTTTGTCTCTTTGTCACGTAAATCGAGTGCCTGTACCCAACCTTCCAGCGTGGCATCATAACTGCTCTCCAATGCCTGTTTAGAATCGTGGATCATCGAAAAGTCTCTCTGGATCAAGGTATACAATAGTCCAGCGGTCCACAGAATAAAAAACCATCCTTTTAGGGTCTGTATAAAAGATAAATAAGCAATATCATCGACAAACAAGGACACGATTTGATCCGATAACAGGATCCACAAACCTCCAACAATGATGTACAGCAATGTGATCCTTGCTGGGGCGGAAATCGAAGTTTCCTGGGGAGATGTATAGCTGGATAAGATCAACGAGTTGTTCATATTTCAATCCTTGTCACTGCATGCCTGCCCACTGACCACGAAGAGCGATTTGTTGAGGTGTTCTTACCAAATGCATTCAAGATGCGCAGCGATTGCGTAAAGTTATTAATTCGATCACCTTACAATTGTGCAAGTTTTGTGCTAGATGGGAATTTTGGAGGAATATTTGCTATTTTAAAGAGAATTAAGTGAGCAATCTGTTACCAGACTCAAGAATTGATCGCAAATACTGCGGAAATCATCCGGGGAAGACCACATCAGGGGATGCTCACCACTGCCATTGATAAATACCATGCTGTCCGCGATCTGCGCTGACATCTTTGCCAGTTCTCGGACGACGTTCGGGAGGAAAGAATCCTGTCTGCTGGCACTCAACAAAACAGGACATCGAATCTCTTTCAAGCGACCTGCAAACCAGTCTCCGCCCTGTTCTGCAAAATGCAGCAGCATGGTGGTATCCGCATCGATGACCTGTTCCCAATCATCTCCCTGAGCGGATTGCCAGAACTGTACCTGCTCCGGGGTCCGCTGCAAACGGCCCTGACGGACATTGCGATCCGCCATTTTCATGGTGAATCGTTCCACACAGCTGTCCGCGATGACTGCCTTTACTCTTTCTGGATAGTGAATCGCAGCCAGCAGCGCGACTGCAGCCCCACCGCTTACCCCCATCAAAATGCAATCTGAATATTCTAAATGATCTACCAGATGAATTGCCTGATCGGCGGCATCCACCCACCAGTGTTCAGACCATTCCGCCACGCGATCAGATTGACCAGTTCCTAAAAAATCGAGGGATGCGGTGCAGTACCGGTCGCTGAAATATGCTAATTCCCCCTGGTGCAGCGTAGATGTTGCGGTATTACCCGGCAGGACAAGCAGCAATGGACCACTGCCTTGCTGGCGGTAAAAGATCTGGTGTGCTTTCCAGGTGAAGTAGGACATCGAGATCGTTTAAATTATATCCCTGGTTATAGAAAATCTGTGGAGTATCCAACCTTGTCTTGTGTACCTGTTACCAGGAATTAACAACCTGCATATAAAGTATTAACATCTATTAACTCCAATTTCTTTGACAAAAGCATCTCCCCGTGCTAAAATGCTTTGGTTGTTGAGCAGTAAAGCCCGGCCGTTAACCCGGCCAGCGGTCAAAGTACACAACATAGTAAGTGTTCTAAGATCTTTCCCCGGCCGGTCATGTTCCGCCGGGTTTCTTTCTTAAAGGGGGCTCAACACCAGCGCAGTGAATGCGCAAACTAAACTTGATATTTATTCCTCCACGAGTTCGGAGGATTGTAAAAATATAAATAAAATAAAACCATCACCCTACCTGGCCAAGATATGGGAATCCTCCAGGCGATTAACTATGCCCGCGCCTCGTCGCAGGACCCCGATATTTGGGCCGATAGGGTGGAAACATAGAGGTAAAAAATGAATAATAATAAATTGCGAATCATCCCCCTGGGAGGACTAGGGGAGGTGGGGAAGAACATGATGGTCTACGAGTATGACGATCAAATCCTGGTTGTAGATACCGGCATCATGTTCCCCGAAAACGACATGTTAGGGATTGATTACATCATCCCTGATTTTGAATATTTAATTGAAAACAAGGATAAAGTGCGCGGTATCGTGATCACCCACGGGCATGAAGATCATACCGGCGCTATCAACCATGTCCTGGAAGAAGTCCGTGCGCCAATCTATGCCACCCGCCTGACTCGTGGGCTGCTGGAGGTCAAACTTCGCCGGGGAAATCTCGAGAAGGTTGCTGAACTGCATACCATCAATGCCAGCGATGTGGTCAATATCGGTCCATTCAAGGTGGAATTCTTCCACGTGTCCCACTCGATTCCCGACAGCGTTGGCCTGGGTATCACCACACCGGCGGGTCTCATCGTCCATACCGGCGACTATAAATTTGACCCAACACCCGTCGACGGCTGGCCAACCGACTTTGCCAAGCTGGCAGAATTCTCCGGGCGCGGTGTGCTGGCGCTGATGGCTGACTCCACCAACGCAGACAAGCCCGGTTGGACAAAATCTGAAAGAGTTATCGACCCCGAATTTGAGAAGGCTTTTGCAGAAGCACCTGGCAGAGTGATCGTCGCCTCTTTTGCCTCGCTGATCTCAAGGATGCAGCAGGTGCTCAATGCTGCGGAAAGTGTTGGCCGCAGGGTCGCATTCGTTGGGATGAGCATGACGGATAACTTCAAGATGGCTCGTGAGCTGGGTGGCTACCTGGATATCCATGATGACGTGGTGGTCTCCCTGGATGAGGCCCTCAAACTGCCGCCGCGTGAAGTCGTGCTGATGGGCACAGGCTCGCAGGGCGAACCAACCTCCATCATGGGACGCTTGTCGATGGGCACTAATCGCCGCTTCGATATCAAGGAAGATGATACGATCATCCTGTCCTCCCATGCCATCCCGGGAAATGAAGAGGTCGTCTACCGGACCATCAACCGTTTATTCCGCCGCGGTGCCAATGTACTCTACGAACCGCTGGCACCGGTGCACGTATCCGGGCACGCCAGCCAGGACGAAATGAAATTGATGATCCACCTGGTCAAACCCAAGTTCTTCGTTCCCATCCATGGAGAGCTGCGCCACCTGAAACAGCACGCCGTGCTGGCTGAGGAAGCCGGTATCTCCCCTGAAAATATCACCGTTATTGAGAACGGGCAGGTCATTGAAGTCGACGAGACCAGCATGCAGGTCGTCGACCGCATACCGGGTGGGTATGTCTTTGTAGACGGTTCTCGTGTTGGCGAAATCGGCCCCAGCGTGATGCGAGAGCGGGAAGCTCTGGCGCGTGATGGTGTTTTCTTCGTTCACCTGACCCTGGACGGAGGCGGCAAGCTGAGAGAGGAACCTGAGATCATCACCCGGGGCTTTGTCTACAAACACGACTCAGAAGCACTCATCGAGGCGACAAAAGAAAAGGTCGAGGAGACGATCCGCAACAGCAAAGGCAATTACTACGATGCGGTTACCCAGGCTGTGCGGACATTCCTGTATGAGGAGACCGGCACTCGCCCGGTGATCTTCGTATCATTGTCCTGGTTCTAAGGCACATGGCTCAACCTTCTGCCAGGCATATTGTCATCACGGGGAGCACGCGCGGGATTGGATTCGGCATGGCGGATGCCTTCCTGGCGCGCGGCCAGCAGGTCACCATCAGCGGGCGCAAGAATGAGACAGTGCAGGCTGCTGTCGATGAATTACTGCAGAAGCATCCTAACGGACAGGTGTTGGGTATTGCCTGTGATGTAAGCGATTACGATCAGGTCGTTGAACTGTGGAACCGGGCACATGCTCACTTCGGGGTCATCGATATCTGGATCAACAATGCGGGTCTGGGGAATCCACAGCTTGATTTTTATTATAATTCGGCTGAGCGGATGGCGGTGATCGTCCAGACCAACTTGCTGGGAACCATGTATGGCTCGAAAGTGGCTATAGAAGGAATGCTGGAACAGGGGCATGGGTACCTTTACAACATGGAAGGTTTAGGCAGCGACGGACGCCGGGTGGATGGGCTCACCCTGTATGGCACCACCAAGTACGGAATACGCTACCTGAATGGGGGTTTGATCAAAGAAATGAGGGATACGCCAATTATTGTTGGGTCGATCAGCCCGGGGATGGTGGTCACCGACCTGCTGACCCGGCAGTACGANNAACCGGAGACGGTCACCCCCTGGCTGGCAGATCAGATCCTGCAGAACGAAAAACACGGCGCCCGCATCCGCTGGCTGACGGGAATCAAGGTGATGAGCCGTTTCCTGAAAGCACCGTTTGTCAAGCGGAATTTATTTGAAGACTGAGTTCATATCAGCCCGATTGGTATATTTTTTAATCCAATAGGGTGCGATATATCGCACCCTTGTATCTTTAATTCATAAGCTTGCTCACGGCTCATGCCTCGTGTGGTTTGAGCCGCCACCTTCCGTAGGCGATGAAACCGGCGATCAAAGCCAGGATGATGTTGATCCCAAGGTTTTGTATTTCACCTCGTTGAAGGTGGTATACCATCGCACCTACCATAACCAGCACCAGGCCCAGGCTGGCAAGCGGGGTAAGCCATGTTTTGATTTTGGTCAAACCCGGGAGGATCAAACCCAATCCTCCGAGGATCTCTGCGATACCGCTGATATAGTGCAGCGTGGGGGAAAGGCTGTACATCCAGCTCATCGCCGCCGGTAAACCTTCGGGAAGGACGAAATGGATCACCCCGGTAACAATGAAATAAATCGCCAAAATAACCTGCAGAACCCATAATAAAATATTCATGTTCTGTCTCCTTTTTGGAAGAAAACTATGTACCTTCTTACAATAACACTATAATGTATCTCATGGCGCGATCTTCTGACCAATAAAAAATGATGTCAGGGGAAACTTTCTACACACATTGCTCCGCTCTTAATAATTATCCCCAAATCTTTAAACAAGGGTGATAAAGCTGAAAGTTTATTTGGAACTCGTTGATATACTTGAGAATAACCTACTAGATGTCAGGAAATATAAAATTGATTATGGATACAAGAAAAATTATAGCAAGTAAATTCAAAAATGTTGGAAATTATGCTCGGATACCATTATTGCGCGAAGACCAGTACTTCAACGCTCAGATGACTTCCGAAGGCATCTTGGTTGACAATCTCAGCACACAACCCCTCTTACCCTGGATAGTATTTGAAGAAACTGTTCAATTGTTGCAACGCCTGGGTGGTTCTGCCCGAAAGGGAGATGCTATGAATAATAAACTCTGTGATCCTGGATTGTCGTTAAATTCAGTTGAGGGACATATTGCCCATATAGTCTACAACAAACAACCAGGAGATTGGGTCTTTCGCCGGATCACGCCGATTGCCTGCATCCTCATTTGGGCAGGAATTTGCTCGTCTGAACCAGGTGTATTGATTCTGAATTGACTCGCAACAATCAATAGATTAGATAATTTACTGCCCCCACTACTTGAAGAAAAATCTCCTATAATCGACGAACATTCTTCTTCCTGGCCTCCTCCTCTACAAGCTCTAATTTAATAATACAGGGATTCATTCTGCACTACATTTTTGCTTAAAAAATCCACCCTGCTTCTTGTCACCCCGCTAACTTGTCATGCTGACAGCACGGCGCTAGTCATCACTCCAGTCAATTTGAGTCCAGTGCCTGAAGCATCGCCTTGACGATCGCAAACCAGGTTACCTGTTGGAAGCGAGAAACGCCAAATCACGAATTCGATGCGCCAAACGGCTGTTTGTGCGGTCAATCGTCAAGGCGATTCCTCCTGCGCTGGATGCCTTCTCTATCGTGATACATTGCATAGACCCGCTTGTCGGAATGACAAAAAAAGTTGGGGTAAGCTGTATTTCGAATATCCACAGCCAATTAAAACTGATGTGGGAAATTACAAGCTATTCGTATTACAAGAAATAAAATTCAGTGAACTTAGTGCCTCTTCGACGAAGCTCTACGTAGAGATTCCATCACAACCCCAAAAAACCTGACTTGTCTTCATCCCAGCCCTCTTCCCCTACCAGGGGGACAAAGGCTACCGGCGTGAGCACCTTTTTGTGGAAGGAATCGCCGTCACGGGTCCAGCGTTCCAGGTTTTGGCTGTAGCGACCCCCGACAGGCAGGACCATCACACCGCCGTCTGATAACTGGTTGAGCAGGGTCTTGGGCGTTTCGGGGGCACCCGCTGTTGTGATGATGGCATCGAAGGGTGCCTCATCGGGCACACCCATGGTGCCGTCCCCAAGATGGATCGTGATGTTGGTATATCCCAGCTCTTCCAGCACCTTACCAGCCTTTCTTGCCAGGGATGGATGCCGCTCGATCGTGTGGACCTCCGCGGCGACTTCAGCCAGGACAGCAGCCTGGTATCCAGAACCAGTGCCGATTTCCAAAACACGCTCATCCCCATCCAGGGATAATAATTCTGTCATTAATGCCACAATGTACGGTTGAGAAATGGTCTGCCCCTCCCCGATCTTCAGCGGACCGTCGGTATAGGCAACGTGGCGGTATTCAACTGGAACGAATTTATGCCGGGGGACTGTCCGCATCGCTTCTAAGACCCGAGGATCCTTGATTCCGCGCCGTTTGATCTGATTGTTTACCATTTCTTCCCGGTCTACATCATACCGGTCATGATCATTCATTTTCTCTAATCTTTCCGATCAAATTAACCCAAAAAGCGTCCCGTTCACCCGGAATAAACGGTGTGTACAAACTGATCCGATCTGCCAGACCAGCGTAACGTTCGAGCAGGGCTTCACCAAGCTCCTCTTCCGGTGCAGCGGTGGCAAAAGTATCCAGCATTTTATCGCTGATCAGGGCCGGCATGTCACCCCACTCGCTTCGAGATGCCAGGCGGGAGAGCTCCTGGGCTTCATCTTCCCAGCCGTGGTGTGCCATCACGCGGCGGTAGGAGGGCGTTGAGGCATAAAAAGCAATTTGAGCCCTGGCGAACATTGATTCTTCCGGACTGGTGGTTGTAAAAGCTGTGGTCGAAATGGTTACATCGCTCAAGTCGCGTCCAGCAGCATGGGCGCCTTTCTCGATGGCTGGCAGCAGGACTTCTTTCAGATATTCCGGACTGTGGAAAGGGTGCACCAGGAATCCATCTGCAACCTCACCTGCAAGGGACGCCAAACCGATGTTGGTCCCGGCTATATAGATAGGAATGTCCGGAGACTGGATTGGACCCGGGTTGAAGAAGGGTGACATCAGCGTCAATTTGTAATAATCACTGCGGAAATTGAGAGGTTTGCCCGTCTGCCAGGTATCCCAGAGAGCACGGATTGCCTGGATCTGTTCTCTTAGTTTCCCAACCACGGAATCCGGCCACGGCATACCGAAGCGTCGGACAATGTGGGCTTTGACCTGTGTCCCCAGTCCCAGGATGAAGCGCCCGCCGGACATCTGTGCCAGGTCCCAGGCAGTATATGCCAGGTTAGTTGGACTGCGGGCAAAACTGACCGCAATTGCTGTGCCAAATTGGAGATGATCTGTATTCTCTGAGATCAGCGGACCGGGGAGGAACGGGTCGTGCTGTGTTTCGGAAGTCCAGACCGCGTTGAAACCGATCGATTCCGCGGCTGTGACAATTTCTTTCACATCGTTCAAAAAGCCAGGGGAGAGTGCAGTGTCCAGCAGCATCTTATACCTCACTCATCAGGTAAGCCATCAACCACTGGGTGGTGGCTTCCAGTGCGTCTGTATGGGTGCGTTCGTAATTATGCGAGGCATCCACTCCCGGGCCGATCAGGGAAACCTGCACGTCACCACCTGCCCGCCAGAAGGCTTCTCCATCGGAACCGTAATACGGGTAAATATCGACCTTGTGGGGGATGCTGTGCTCTTCCGCCAGTTTGCGCAGTTTACGATTCAACTGGTAGGAATACGGTCCACCGGAATCTTTGACACATAAAGTAGCGTGGAATTCGTCGGAGGTCTGCCCATCTCCGATGGCCGCCATATCCACGGTGACCAGTTCGGTAATGTCCTCTGGAAAACCAACTGAGGCCCCATGCCCGACTTCTTCGTAATTGCTGATCAGGATTGTCGTCGTTTGTGCAGGTTGGAGTCCGGCATCGATCATCGATTTGACAGCGGAATAAATATTGGCAACACAGGCTTTGTCGTCCAAATGGCGAGATCGAATGAATCCATTGGTCACCTCCACTCTCGGGTCGAAAGCCACAAAATCTCCAACCCGAATCCCCAGTTTTTGGGTCTCCTCTGCGGTGGATGTTCGGGCGTCCAGACGGACTTCGACGTTATCGTCATTGCGTTCCATCTCCCCCACTTTTTTCCCGTGGACATGAACAGAAGATTTCACCAATAAAATCGAGCCGCGGACGTTCTCCCCTTCACTGGGGAATATCGTCACTCCTTCGCCCTCAACTGTATTCCATGGGTAACCTCCCAGCTTGGAAAGTTTCAACCGTCCGCTGCTCTTGATCTCCTTGACCATGGCGCCTAAGGTATCCACATGAGCAGTCAGCGCGCGGGGGGCTTCGTCGCTTTTGCCTTTCCAGGTAATCAACAGACCCCCCTTGCGCGTGCGCCTCAACCCTAAATCTGGGATCGAATTGAAGGTCATTTCGACATAATCCATAGCCAGATCCGTGAATCCGGTCGGACTGGGCGTTTCCAAGAGGGTTTTGAGGAAATGCACCATATTCTGTGTATCGATTTTTGGTAGATTACTCATTTGACCTCCAAATTGTCAGGTTTATATTTATGGTTATTGGTAATTTTCTAAAATCTCCCGCCAGTTTTCGGGAATTGGGATTGTTTGACCTTTGTGGTAATCATAGGCGACCTGAACGGATGATCCGGTTGCAAATTCCTGCCCGGTGTCTTCATCGACGAAGGTGTATTCCATATGAAAGCTTTTATTCCCAAGGTGAGAAACTCGCAATCCGATCTTCAGCTGATTGCCGAGCCGGATCGGTGCCAGGTAGGTGATTTGTATCTCAGCGACGATCACTCCAAGTTCAAGGAAAGATCCACCGCTCCACATACCGGTCTCTCTGGTAAATGCTACACGGATTTGTTCCATGTAGGTCAGATATTTGGCGTTGTTGACATGTCCCTGGGGATCGAGATCGCCATAGCGAACTTCGATTGAGTGAAAATATTTGAATTCCGTCATATAAAAATTATACTATTATTGTTTTCCATCCGTCTCATCAATTGTTATGATCCGATATCTGTAGGGCGCGCCCTGAGCGCCATCCCCCAATGAATGTTTAGCACGTGAAAGCACGAATTTTCAATCAGAATTTACCCAATTTCTAATTTTTCCAATATATAATTAATTCCGAACAGATATCACTTCCGAATTGTTGATCCAATATGGGTGATTCTCGGGTAGGGATGCGGCGCGCGGGGCGCGCCCTACACACAATATGCCAAATTACAGAAGAAATCGACAGCCGGGTGGGACATACTTCTTCACAATCGTGACCAATGGTCGAGTTCCAATTTTTANNAAACGGAGGCGATTTGCTTGCTGCCGGATCATCTTCATTGTATATTGACTCTTCCGGAAGGGGATGCCGATTATTCTTTTCGATTAAAAAGAATCAAAATGATATTTGGAAAAGAATACCAATCCAAATTCGGTAAATCCACAGATCTTAAAAAGTCCCACATCCAATGGAAAGAATATGCCATCTGGCAGCGTAGATTTTGGGAACACACGATCCGGGACGAGGATGATTATCAGAACCACTTCGATTACCTCCATTACAACCCGGTCAAGCACGGGTATGTGGAGCGAGTCCGAGATTGGCAATGGTCGAGTTTTCACCGTTATGTGATAAAGGGAGTTTATTCTATCCATTGGGGGGATTTGACAGAGGTGAGATTCAACGGGATTGATTTTGGAGAATAGCACCAAAAATGACAGAATAATCCGAGGACAAAGAGGATTTTTAAATGAGTTCGGCGCGCAGGGCGCGCCCTACACCAGAGAACGGTGCATCAGGCAGCAGCTTATAAACTGTCAGCCTGCACGGTTTTACAATCGATGGCTTCAACGATCCCTCGGTCGGTTTACTCCTCGNNATACACTCTTCTTTGGATTATCTGACCCCCTGCTGAGTTCGCGAACCAGGCGGCTTCATTCCTAGCTGACCCTCTCTTATTTCAGGCATAATTGTGTCCAATATTTCAACCGTGGTACAAACTCTTCTAAATCTCCCCATGGAACAAATTTTCACCCTCACTCGTTAATTGATCAAGAAATTTGCACCATTACACGTATTCACGCGTCCCTATTCCCCCTTTTTACTACCGCGGTATAATGTTGCGCATGGAAGATAAGATGAAAGATCAACAACCGGTTGAATCCGGTGATGAAACCCAAAAAATTGAGCTCTCATCCGATTCGGATGAAACGATGCAGATAGACGTTCAACAGCAAGACCAGCCGGAGACCGCCAATGGAGAACCGTACCCAATTGACCTGGATATGGGTGCGATAGACGAACAGCCAAAACACCGCAGGCGCATGGGGTTATGGTTCGTGGGGGGCTTTATCATATTATTGTTGGTGATCGGGGTGGGTGCTCTGTTGGGGTACTACAGGGGCATCGAGAACCGCACCAACCTGGAAGCGACCCAGATAGCCGCTGCTGTGGAAGAACAATATATTCTCGGGCTGCAAAATATGGAAGAGGGGAACTATGAGCTCGCCCGCCGGCGTTTCGATTACGTGATCGGTCTCAACCCGGACTATCCTGGAGTCATCGAAAAACAGGCTGAAGTCCTGCTGATCATCAACGCAACGGCTACGCCAACGCCGGAACCCAGCCCAACACCAACACAGGCTGCCACACCGACACCGGACACACGCGGGGAAGAAGAACTTTTTGCCCAGGCAGAAGACTATATCCTCAATGAAGAATGGGATAATGCCATCCAAACGCTGGAAAATTTGCGCAAACGCAACCCGGATTTCCGGGCGATCGATGTGGACGGCATGCTTTATGTCTCTCTCCGCAATCGTGGGATCCGGAAGATCAGTTTCGGTGAACTGGAGAGCGGGATCTATGACCTGACCCTGGCGGAAGGATTTGGTCCCCTGGATACAGAAGCCAACAGCTGGCGTACCTGGGCACGCTATTACATCACAGGTGCCAGTTTCTGGGAGGTTGATTGGGGGCAGGCGGCATATTATTTTGGCCAGGTGGCACCGATGACCCCCAACATGCAGGACGGCAGCGGCTGGACGGCCTCCGCACGCTATATCGAAGCACTTCAGAACTACGCTGAACAGCTGGTTGACCAGGAAGAATACTGCGCTGCCGAAGAGCAGTATATCCTGCTGTATGAGGCCACCGGGGATGAATCCCTGGAAGAAATTATCGATGAAGTTGCTGATATCTGCCGGTAAATCATGATCAGCAACCCTCCTGACTGGGCATTAACCACCGCATATTGGATGCATATGCTGGCAAGCATTGCCTGGTTGGGAGGGTTGACAGTTTTCTCACTCTTCTTAATCCCCCTCAGCAAACGACAACCCAACAATCAGGAAATTGAGAAACTGTTGGGCTCATTCGAAAACCGGATGAATTCCATCGGTTGGTTCAGCATCCTGGTCCTGCTGGTCAGCGGAATGCTGCAGATGAGCTCTAACCCCAATTATCTTGGACTTTTGAATCTGTCGGGTCGCTGGGCTTACGCTATTTTGATCAAACATATTTTCTTTGTTGTGATGGTTGCTATCAACGCATGGCTTACCTGGGGGGTAAATCCAGCCATCCGCCGCGCCAGATTGCAGGCTGAACTGGGACAGGAAGGCTCATCTCTGGACAGGCTGCAGTTGAGGCATAATCGTCTGGTACAGCTCAACCTTGCTTTTGCTGCGCTGGTGCTTGTGTTCACTGCCATTGCCCGAATTTCTATTTAATACTGTTCCGTTTCTATTCAGACGATAAATCCTGTAATAAAAATTTAAGTAAATTGAACTAAAATCAATCCTTATGAGTAGTTGTAATAACCTTCATCCTGGGATTGGTTGATTTTTATCACCAAAAAGTCCTCCGGGAGCGATTTTTCGGAGAATCATTTCATCCAAGCTTAAAATAACCTTGGAAAAGGTTTTGACACAACCTGATTATGACTTATAATGTTGTAACGTATCCATCAGTTTTGGATAAGAAAGGAGGAAGCCTGATAAACTATTCATTTAATTCCAATAATTCAATTAAACACTTTCTGAGAGGAGAGAAAAAATGAAACAAAAACATCTGTTTGTATTTGTTGGGCTGCTCATCGCCATCAGTCTGATCCTCGGCGCCTGCCAACCAGCAGCTACCGAAGCACCCACTGAAGCGCCCACTGAAGAAGTAATGGAAGAACCTACGGAGGAAATGGAAGAGCCTACCGAGGAAATGGAAGAACCCACGGAGGAAATGGAAGAGCCTACCGAAGAGATGATGGAAGGTCCCGTGGAAGAGGGGAAATTCTGGACCCCAGAACGTGTTCAGGCCGTCGCCGCGGCAATCGATCGTGAAGCACTGGTAGACCGGGTCTTCGAAGGACGCAATATCCCGGCATACCACATGGTTCCCCCTGGATATCCGTATGCCACAGAACCCTTCCTGGACATGTACGGTACCCGCGACCTGGATATGTCCATCCAGCTGCTGACCGACCTGGGCTACACCGAAGATAACCCCTTCACATTCGAGCTGTGGTACCCACCCGAACACTACGGGACTACCACTGCCGATGTAATGCAGGTTATCAAGGAGCAGCTCGAAGAGACTGGCTTGATCCAGGTCGAACTGACCAGCCAGAACTGGGCAGAATACGTCGACTCCTTCGTTGATGGCGACCTGCCGGTCTTCATCCTGGGCTGGTTCCCCGACTTTGCTGACCCCGAGAACTGGTTGTCACCTTTCGGCTCGTGCCTGCAATCACCCGACCTGGGTGTGAACTACTGTGATGAGGCCCTTGATGAGCTGCTACTCCAGGCTGCATCATCATCCGATGCCGAAGAACGCGCTACACTCTACGAAGAGATCGGTAACTACTGGGCGGAGAATGTTCCAACATTCCCGCTGTTCTGGGAGCCTGAGTTCGTAACCTATCGTGATGGCGTTGAAGGCGTCATGATCGGTGCCCCCTTCGAGTTCAACTACAATGTATTGAGCTTTGGTGAAGGCGCTGAGCCCGCTTCTGGTTCAACGGATACGATCATCATCGGCACCACAGACGAAGTCCACAGTCTGGATGCGCAGGATGCTTATGCGACCCATGACTGGGAGATCCTCAAGAACACCGGCGTTCCGCTGCTCAAATACGAAGCTGGCACATCCGATCTGGTTTTAGGCGCAGCGGCTGAAATGCCAACCCCCAGTGAAGACGGCACGCAGTGGACATTCACCCTCAAAGACGGCATCACCTTCGCGGACGGCACCCCGCTGACTGCACAGGACTATGTCCGCTCCTGGGAGCGCATTGGTCTGGAAGGCGATGTTTCTGGTTTGATGCAACTGTACATCGAAAGCGTCGAAGCTCCGGATGACAGCACAGTGGTCTTCAACCTGACTGCTCCATTCGGTTTCTTCCCGGCGTTGTCGGCGACTGCACCGCTGATCCCCTCCAACCCCAACCAGTATCCGGTGGATGAGCTGGTCTTCTTCCCCGAAACCATCGACGGCATTGGTCCGTACCGCATGGTTTCCTACACCGCTGGTGAACAGATGGTCCTGGAAGCCAACACGGATTACTTTGGCGAAGATGCACCGATCATCCCAACGGTGATCGTCCGCTACTTCGCTGATCCCACCACGATGGCTAACGCTGTCGAATCCGGTGAGATCGATGTTGCTTGGAGAGTTTTGGGTCCTGTCGAGGCCACACGCCTGATGGATGTGGAAGGTCTGACTGTTGAACGAATTGATGCACCAACCCTGCGCTACCTGGTATTCAATCACACCTACACGTTTGAGCATGAAGAGTAGCCGTGTAATTGAATCATCAGACTAGAAGTAAGTTCGGGGGTTATCCTGGTCAACAGGATAACCCCCGCTTGTCAACAATGCAGATTAGCCGTTTAGCCGCTTTTTTCTTAGAGTGCCAAAATTTTTTATCGTATAATTTCGCGTAGATTTCAATCTGAAATCCACATAATCGGTTAGCATCATAAATTCAGTTGAGTTAATATTGAAGAGATAATTCAATGTCATCATCTTTAAGAAACTTTCTAATCACCCGCATTCTTTTGACGATCCCGATGATCCTCATCCTGGTCACAGTGGTTTTCTTTGTGCTGCGGGTTCTGCCAGGGGATCCCATCCGTTCTCAATTAGGTCCTAAAGTCAGCGAGGAACAACTGCAGGAGATCAGCGCCCGAATGGGATTGGATCGCCCACTGGCGGTTCAGTACTTTGAATTCTTGTGGGACATGGTCCGCTTCGACTTTGGTAATGCCCTGACCCAGGGAGAACGACCGATCATTGACGAGATCGGCGAGAAATTACCCGCTACCATCGAACTGACAATTCCTGCAATTATGCTCACAGCAATACTGGGGATAGGCAGTGGAGCTTACGCGGCCAAAAACCGGAAAAGCCCGGCTGATTACAGTTTGAGATTCTTCAGTATCGCCATTTATTCCATTCCGGTATTCTTTTTGGGACTGGTGTTCCAGATCATCTTTGCAGTTCGATTGGGGATATTGCCTTTATATGGTCGCTTGAACCCGGTCATCCAGATGAATTTTCAATCACCGACCAATTTTTATATTCTAGATTCTATCTTGACCCAAAATTGGAGTGCCCTTAAGTCTGCATTATCGCATCTGGTACTGCCGGCGACCACATTGGGTCTGGCGCTCAGCGGTGTGTTTGTCCGCCTGACCCGCGTCAACATGATTGAGATCCTGCAGTCGGACTTCATCACTGCGGGGCGTGCCCGGGGACTCTCCGAACGGATATTAGCTTATAAACATGCCTTGCGGAACACGTTTATCCCGATCCTGACCCTGCTTGGACTGCAGTTCGCCATCCTGATGGCTGGAGCTGTCCTGACAGAAACCACTTTTTCCTGGCCGGGAATGGGGCGGTATCTGGTTGAGCGCATCCAGCTGCGAGATTACACCGCGGTCCAATCCACGATTGGTATATTCGCCTTCTTCGTCGGAGGTGTCAGTCTGTTGATGGATATACTGTATGCCTTCATCGACCCCCGCATCCGCTACTAGACCCGGTGAGATTTGAGACGAACAATGAATGAAGAAACTAAAGACAAGCAAGTAACCGTTGAACAATGGCAATTAGATCTCGATAAAGTCGGTTTTGTCCGCAGGATGTTCCTGGCACGCAAATGGTATGGGGGCGACTGGTGGTTTGTGGTCATCAGTGCGTTATTGTTGTTATTTGTGATCATCGTTGGGATTTTCCCCAGCTGGTTTGCACCATACGACCCCAGGGAAGAAGTTGGACCATCTTTGCTCGCTCCCGGGCAACCACCTTCTGCTTACAGTTTGGTAGCCCTTGCAGATGCGGATATCACTGAACTGCGGGATGTGGCGTCCAGAGAAAATAATATAGGTTATGTGGTCGGAACCCCGGCAAACCAGGCTCTGCGAGATGCCGTGTCGATCATCACGGAAGAGGATGATATCCGCTATCAACCCCGGCCGCGCCGTTTTGAAACCTTTGAAGAAGGTTTCGATGCCCTGGCAGCCGGGGATATTGATGCGTTTGTCACGACACCGGACGTGTTTGAAGAATATGCGGACCAGTACCCCCAGCTGGACATAGCCAGCTCATTAAGGGAGGAATCCGAACGCGGTTTTATTATGGGCACCAACCAGATCGGTCAGGATATCCTCAGCCGGATCATCTGGGGGACGCGCATTGCCCTGATCGTCGGTCTGAGCTCGGCGCTGGTGGCGCTGTTCCTGGGTGTGCCGCTGGGATTGATCAGTGGATTTGTGTCCGGACCATTCGACCGGGTCATGACCCTGTTCATGGACAGCCTGTATTCCTTCCCCGGGCTGATTCTTGCGATCTCGATCGCCGCTGTACTCGGCCCTGGTATCGGCAATATCATCGTGGCTATTGCTGTTTTGTATGTACCGACATATTACCGCATCGTGCGTGGACAGACCTTATCGGTTAAAGAAGAACTGTACGTCGAAGCAGCCCGCAGTTTAGGCGCCAGACGCTGGACGATACTGTGGAAGTACATCTTCCCCAACGTGATCCCGTCGGTCGTGATCATCTTTTCGGTCAATGTTGCCGATGCGATCCTTACCGAGGCTGGACTGAGCTTCCTGGGATTTGGCTTACCACCGGATACACCGGACTGGGGGATTGATCTGGCTCGAGGCCAGGATTACATCCGGCGGGCATGGTGGCTGATCACCTTCCCGGGTGTTATGGTCAGTCTGGTGACACTGTCGTTCAGCATGTTTGGAGAGAGCCTGGCCGAGATCCTTAACCCCCGGCTGGCGGAGACATAAACCAATGAATAATAACAATACGGAAATATTATCTAAAGTAAGAGATTTGTCTGTAACTTACCATACACGTGTCGGCGCGGTCAGCGCGGTCGACAATGTTTCTTTTGATATCAACAGGGGTGAAATCCTGGGGCTGGTTGGAGAGAGCGGTTGCGGAAAGAGTACGCTGGGTAAAGCCCTGATGCGTATGATCGCTCCACCGGGAGTTGTTGATGGGCATCACTATTTCGATGGCGAAGACGTCATGGAATATGACGACAGGGAGATGAGGGATTTCCGCGGGCGGGCGATCAGTATGATCTTCCAGGACCCGATGACCTCCCTCAACCCGGTCCAGCGGGTCGACGAGCACCTGGTCGAGGCGATCCAGGTTCACGAACCGAAAACCAAAAAAGATAATGCCCTGGACCGCTCGGAATCGTTGATCGAACGCCTGGGAATCCAGAAACGCCGGTTGAACAACTACCCGCACCAGCTCTCCGGGGGGATGCGCCAGAGAGTGATGATCGGATTGGGGTTGGTCCTCAATGCCGACCTGATTGTCGCTGACGAAGCGACAACGTCTCTGGATGTGATCGTTGAAGCCAAACTGGTCGACCAACTGAAGGATATCCGGGATGAGTTCGGTGTCTCGATCTTGATCATTACTCATAATATTGCCCTGGTTGCCCAGATCGCTGACCGTTTAGCGGTGATGTATGCCGGACGGATTGTTGAGATCGGTTCAATTTACGATATTTTTGATGATCCCAAACACCCCTACACCCGCGGACTGCTGCAGTCCATCCCCACCATCCGGCTGGATAAACGCAAGGAATTGTACAAAATGCCAGGCGAACCGCCCAATCTAACGAATCCGCCATCCGGGTGTCGCTTTCACCCACGCTGCCCGGAAGCCATGCCGATCTGCTCGGAAGTACAGCCGACACTGATGCCCGAAGGTGATCAGGGCAGGCTGGTGCACTGCTGGCTTTACCAGGAACATCCGGAAGAGGTGCGACCATGACCGAGAAAACAAACATGACGAAATTTTCTGATAATGGTGCCCTGGTCAAAGTCGAAAACCTGAAGAAATGGTTTCCCGTGCAGAACAGTTTTCTGGATACGCTGTTTGCCAGGAAGATCGATTATGTGCGTGCGGTGGATGGGGTATCTTTCGAGATCAAGCGCGGTGAGGTCCTGGGTCTGGCAGGAGAGAGCGGCAGCGGCAAGACGACCGTCGGAAGGCTGGTGATTGGCCTGGAAAAACCCACCGAAGGAAGCGTATATTTTAACGGTGTTGATCTTTCGAAAATCGACCAGGAAAAATTGCGCAACATGCGGAAATCGATGCAGGTCATTTTCCAGGATCCGATGGCATCGCTCAACCCGCGGATGACGATCGGCGAATCGGTCGGACATGGCTTGAGGATTCACACAAACCTGAGCAATGAGGAGATCAGAGATAAAACAGAGCAGATGCTGGATAAAGTCGGACTGTCTCCCGCCTCATTTTTTGTGAGCAAATACCCGCACCAGATTTCAGGTGGACAGCGCCAGCGGGTTGTGATTGCCCGGGCGTTGATCACTGAACCGCTTTTAATCCTGGCGGATGAGCCGATCGCCATGGCGGATGTCAGCGTGCGAGCCTTGCTCCTGGATTTGATGCTGGAATTGAAAGACGATTTTGACCTGACATACCTGTTCATCACCCACGACCTGGCGACGGCGAAATATATCTGCGACCGGATCGGCATCCTGTACCTGGGGAAAATCGCAGAAATGGCTGATCTCAATGATTTGTATTCAAAGCCACTGCATCCCTACACCCAGGCATTACTCGCAGCGGTGCCGATACCTGATCCACACGAACGACGGGAAACCCCGATGCCCGAAGGTGAGATCCCCAACCCGATCAACCCACCTTCAGGCTGCCGATTCCACCCACGCTGCCCGATCGCCCGGGATAACTGCTCGGTGGATGAGCCTGAACTGCGAGAATTGCTGCCGCAGCATTTTGTATCCTGTCACTACGCGGAAGATTTTTTGTAGAGGATTGATCTTTACACACGCCGAAACCATTGACCTGACAGTTACCGCTGTCAGGTCAATTTGCATCTCATGGGTACCACCTCATGTCCATGGATTTTCGTGGTAATCAGGAAATCACCTGAATTCAAACCGGCAATGGTGAGCCATTCTGGAGCTACCCGCTTATTCGGAATATGAGTGTGGTTGATGGCAGGTTCCTCTTGCATATTTCTTGCAACATCTGTTAATATCAATACCTTCCAGGCGGTATTTCACTTCCGATGTCGGAACAAAACGTCAGGGATTTCGTTAAAATAACAATGCCCACAATGATTCTTGATCAGAACAAGCACCCGGTTTTGTTCGAGCGAGAATGTACTCTTTACTTGATATGGAAACCGCTTCAAGTTACAATGTTCAGGAACATACGGTCAATCCTATGAGCATAAATCCACGACACAGCCTTTATCGGATCCTGCTGGCATCCATCTTCGGACTATTAATGGCTGCTGCATGCACCCGGAACGCCCCCACCGGGGGAAGCCCCTGGGCAGTACAGAACGGAACTCCTGTCGAATTACCTGAAGAATTTACTGTTTACGGCACTGCTGCCCTGCAGGTGATCGCCCAGGAAAATGCTCCGAGATTTACGCCTACCCCTGAT
>JABAOG010001777.1_pt1 | contig 39953 bp, 61 predicted proteins | sample 7062131 | NCBI WGS metagenome assembly JABAOG01 (sample SAMN14538629, study PRJNA623070) | marine sediment metagenome | biome: marine biome [ENVO:00000428]; feature: marine pelagic biome [ENVO:01000023]; material: deep marine sediment [ENVO:00002113] | place: India: Arabian Sea | collected... | reverse complement strand
GCCATGCTTAATCCAATGAATAAACGACAAATGTAAAGCCAGAATTAAAATACGCATTACCAACTGTTGTCATCTCTACATATAACTCTGTTGTAGTTCTTGCTCTAGTGCCTTTTCCAATATTTGCAACAACAGCACCTGCTGCCCCATCCGTTATAGTCAGAGGCGTTACATGCACAATATAGTTGGCTCTAGGCATGGCATTGTTAAATGTAATTTTATAAATGCCAGGATCCGTATCAAATGCCGTATTCCCACTATCAATATTATACCCAGTGTTGGCAACAAGAGTCCCTGCTGAACCATCTATCTCCCCAAAAGCTCTAGGGAAAAGATACTTACCACCAAAGGTCAACTGCGTTGTATTGGAATCTTCATCCTCATAAATGAGCTCAGTACTAGTAGTGCTTCCGTCATCTTGTGTTTTTTCCAGCCCATACACCATACCAGCATTACTCGCTAACGATGGAGTTGGCGCACTAGATTGTCTCGTAACCTGAACAGCTACATGCTCCACTTCGCCGTCTTCAATAGCTGCAAAGTTGTCTCTCAAATTACCAGCTGACGTGCTAATTTTATCATCGTCCGCTGGTTTCGTCTTGTCGTAAGCCATTTATCCCTCAAAACCTTGGAATTGATCGTGTATGCGCAAACAACTGCGCTGCCTTATCCTGCGCAAACGCCTTAATACGATCGTAATACGTCTTCAAAGCATCTGCCTTCTGATACTCACCCGATGAAACAAGCAAGTCAATCGCCGTACCATACGCCACTAACTCACCCAACGACTCCCAATCCGGTGTCCCAGCATCAGCACCAAGCGCAGACGGACGCTCATAACCCAAAATACGAATCGTATACGCATCATCAGGAATAGGACGTATCACAACCTCCTGATTCATAATCAGAATATCTTGAGGCTTCGAATTCGTTTCTGTACTGTCGATCAGCCAACGATTGTAGAAAATACCAGGGTCTACAAAGACCTCCATCGGATCATCATCCACATACGCCAAAGGAACCAAAGTATGAAAACTTGTGCTGGATGCCTGAGTGCCAGTACCCGAAACCGTCTCAAACTCCCAAAACGTCAAGTCGTCCTGAAGCTTCAACTCAGCCGGTAACTTGTACTGAATAAAACGATTGGTGCGCTTATTCAAATCAGAATTGCTAGGATTAGAAGTAGAAGGCCGTCCAGCAAGCTTCCTCACTTCCTGACGGATATCCTCAAGAGACCAATTACTCACCTACTCCCCCAAATGTAAAGCGACTTTACAAACCTAATCCCCACCATAACTGGCAGAAAAATGACTAATCCCCATATAGCTCACGAACGCGATCTTCATCAACCACTATCGAACCATCTTTAATAACCCACGCCTCACGATGGGTTCGATCCACAGGGACCTGAATCGGCCACAGCTCCACATACTCATCCGCTATGTCAAGATCATGACGACGAATCCAATCTTCCTTCGTCCCCTGATAATGTAAAGCCGGATAAATCAGACTAACCCCACCATTCTCATTCCTAGCAGCAAAGACCTTCTCCTTCCACTCGTCATACAAAGGCACAGACATTCACCACCTCATCACTGTATGAACCCACAAGATCTGTTACAAATATCGAAATCTCGCTCTTACTCCGATCATGAACCGAATGCTCAAACGCCAAATATCCGTCCTGCGCTGTCATAACTACCGGATAAAACGAATCCTCCGCATCCACCTCGAAAACCAACGTATACTGACCTACACCAGCATCAATCAGTGATGCCACACCAACATCACCCGTAAGCGAAAAAACGCCTCCAGACGGCTCTATTCTGCCTCGAATCATACAACCGGTGCCAAAGTACAACGGGGACGACTACGACCATCCTCAAAGTAGTTCAAACCCATCAAGAATTCCGCTATTTCAACAGGAAGCTCTACTTCCTCGCCATCCTCAATCTTAAACTTATGAAACTCTGTCTTAGGACGACCCGTCCCCTTAGATAGCACCGTAATCCCACGGGTAAACTCCATAGGCGTGCCAGGCTGCTGGTTATACGTAAATCGATAACGCTTCTTAGGAAGTGGCTCCCCCTCCATCGGATACTTGCCAAGGTATGGATTTGGCCTCTCATCCGGAACAACTTTCACCGGTATCGCTGCATGAGGATCTGGTGATAGTAAGCTAGTAGAATCTAAATCTGTTTCTTGATTTTTGCGTGGTCTGCCCATAAGTGCCTTAATTGAATTTTTAGGTGTATACTTATGGGCTTCAGTAAATAGAATTTATGAATTGATGGCAAGACACTCACTCATCGCGCCAAAGTCTCTCCTGTAACTCATCCGCTATATACGCAAACGACTCCGCTTCACGCAAGTAATCCCTAGAACGGCTAAAATGATAATAACCATTACCAGCTATATGACCCAAAGCTCCAAGACAACCCCCAATCACAACCGCATACGGAGTGCGACCCGAAAGACCTGCTATCGCACCTTCTATCGCTCCAACTGTTGCATCTCGGATACTCACATCCTTAATCTTACTCGCTTCACTATCAGCTTTCTTCAAATAATAATTCATTTTCTTCACCGCAAAGTGAATTTCCTGATAAATACGATCACGCTCGTCTTGCGACAACCTCATTTCGTAGCCATGAACCATTGAACTCGCATCATAGTCAATTTGAATTTGATCCAACGGTGTTGCCAATACCGATGCTGATAATAAAATTTGCTCTAACATCATCACCTTCCCAAAACTTGTAACGTGGCATACACTATACACATCAACGCCGTATCACGAAAGGCCGTTCTCCAAGGAACAATTGTATTCCACGCTAACGAAAACTCTATCAACGCCAACATGGTACAAAAAAATATTGTGCTGTATTCAATCACTTCTATGAGACTCCGTAAATAAACGTTATTAATTTATTTTTAGTGAAGCAAGAACATGTGCTTTCATATGGCAATCATTGCAGAGGAAAAGAATATCTTTATAACTGTCAGGTTTATCATAGGACATATGGTGTACATCGGTTGCCTTAGAAATTTGACACGATTCACACAGATCTTTTTTCTTAATTTGTCCATTTGCTAAAAATTCTCTGGTTTTAGCCCTAACTTTTTTCTTCAACTTTACATGCTCTTTTCTCTCATATTGCCGAGTCCATTCAGCTTTCCACTCCTTGTTATTTTCTCTCCATTTTTTACAGCGTTCTAAATAATGCTTTCTATAGACAGGATCTGTGTGGTATCGTAAACGACTTATCGCCTGATACTTGGAAAATTTGCTTTTATTAGCTTGATAATATCTCGCCTGTTTCTGCGCTATAATATCTTTGTTTTTTTCATAATATTCTCTCGATCGCTTACTGCAATATTCCTTGTTATCATGATGCCACTTCCTAGAGTCTGCCCTAGCTTTTTCTGGATCCTTATAGTAATGACGCCGCCTTGTTGCCTTCCTAGAAGCTTCCAGACAATCATTGCATACAGATTTTCTCGGCCTCTGAATCTCTTCTGCTGGTTCGTTGCAATGTTTACAATATTTCATACAGATCTCCCTATTTTGTTCCACATGATTTCATATCGTTTTCCATTTTGCAACAAAAAAAGAGACCCAAACTCTTGTCTAGGTCTCTTCAATATGCTATGCTCTAATCATGATTCAGTCGAAACCAAAATCAGACTTAAGCATTAATATCGCCACGGTCATTGCTCTTGTTGGCCCAAATAGCCAAGTAAAAAATCTCATCACTATCAGCCCCATAAAACGCCGAACCCAACGTAAGGTTCAGAGTATGAGTGGCTGTAGTTTGGTTGCTAGTATCAGCATAAGCAACAGAATCATTTTGCGTAATTCCGTTGGTAGCTTCAACAACACCCTTCATACCATCTGTAGTATCATTGATGATAATAGAAGCGTCACCAGCTGCATAGTCCTTATGCCAAAACAAAAGAACGTTTTTCGCATCAGTGGCAAAACCGGTCTGATTCCATGCTATTAAGAGATCTGGATTCCTATCGAGATCCCACGTCAACGCAACAGAAGCACCACTTGCCTCAAAATGCCCCACTTCTATGTAGGGCAAAGCTGAAATACCCATAAAATTACCTCCTTTTATTAGCTATGCGTTACTTCAAGGTTGTGCATGAAGTTATCGTTCAAAATTCTACTTACAAAGAACGCCTTCCACATTCTGTTACTTTCGGCTTCTGCCTACTGACCGTTTTCACGGCGGGGAAACCTCTTCGGATCTCCCTCTCCCGGTTTCCTCGGGAGTTCAGACTATCGCTTCTGCTTACGCAGCCAAACCACTTAGTCGTTCAGCGTCCCATTCGGGTTCGCCCCTGTCACCATAGCTTTCGCCGTAGGCTTCCAAGTCAATCAGGTTTGGTTTATAGTGAGCTGACACTTTACCCACTGAAGCACGCTGGTCGAGAGGATCGCTTGTACCACCAGAGCCAAACGCCTTGATGATAGTGGAAGCGGAGCCTCCTTCTAGCTCGGTCATGCCGTACGCATTTTTACCCACAATGAAGCAATGATATTGCACAGGATCCTCGGTAGTCGCTTTTCCTCTAGAGGATAGCAACCATCGAACTCGGCCTGTTGATCCCCACTCTGCTTCCATTACAGGCATCTGCTGCCCATATTCTTGAGTGGAAACAAAGTTGGAAACATTAGCGATATCATCGGAAATATCCGTATCAGCCAACCCGAAGTAGGATGGAGGAATTGGAGCCGTTCCGAAGTTTTGCGATGGCATTACAATCTCACTGATCATATGCGCATCGTTGCCCATTAGTGTTTTGACGATTGCATCAATGTCAGTTTTGGTAATCTCTGTTGGAGTCTTACCATTAGATCCAGAACTTGCGTTCGTTGCAGAGGCAACGCTAGAAAGCGTGTTTCTGACAAGCGTATCGATCGTTTCGCCAAACTGCTGCCCTAAAAGCTCCACGGCTTCAGTGATGATAGCATCCTCAACGGTTAGATCGACAACATCGGAAACTTCCACGAAGTCTCCATATTGACTTACCACTGCGGTCAAGTCTGTCTTCGCCAACTGAGAGCCTGCTGGTGTAACACCTTCGCCAATGGGCGTGGTTGCTACAGACAGATTCGTATAACGACGAAACTTGATCGTGTTTCCGGCTTTCTTACGTAAGTCTCTTCTCTGAGCGAAAAGAGTGTAGATCAGATGCGGTCTTGCGCGCATCAGTAGCAAACGGTCGTACATGGTCGAGACCGCTGGGTCGACTTGCGTCGTGGTGGTTTGAGCCATTTTCTACCCCCATGGCTTTATCCCCCACGCTTGACGTTCGCTATCCTCTTTTCGAATTCCTCATCAGACATGTTCATGATATAGTCTACGCCGGACAGAGAAGAAGCACCGCTCTGTGCTTGGGATACACTCCCTGGCTTTTGAGCGTTTTCCAGCATCCTAGCCGTTTCGGCTTGTTGCTGTTGTTGCTGTTGCTGCTTCACCACATCAGCGCGTCCTAGCTCATAAGCCAACAAATGAGGATCTTCACTTGAAGCTATCGCCCTAGCAAGCGCGGGGTTTGTTTCTGCTTTTTTAAGCGCACTCTGTACGGCATTGTCGTAATCAGAGTGCTGGGAGCGGTAAGACATCAACTTCAGCTCTTTTTTCACAGTGTCCAGCTCGGAAGCTAGAGTCTGCTTTTCCTGCTGAAGTGCTGAATTAAACACTCCCTGAAACTCACCGACAGTAAGAACGTCATCTTTATCCATGTTTGCAAAAGGGTTAGGCGTTTCCGGCTTTGCCTGGCTCTGTTGCTGTTGGTTCAGAATCTCTTGCTGTCGTTGCAAAAGCTGGTTGTATTGCTGCTTTAGCAATTCATTTTCCTGCTTCTGCTGGGCCATCGTTTCATTAGCGGCTTTCCAGTTGATTTCCTGTTGAGGAACTTGCTGGTTTTCTGCTTGAGCGGATGGCTCCCCTTGAGACTCGGCGACAGTCTCTTCTTGTGCGCCCTGTTGTTCGGTCATAATTCTCCTTTTAAGCCCGTTGACCTGTCGCGGCTTCCGACAAATTCAAATTAGATGAAGTATCAAATAAAAATCAAGATAACGGAATGAAATATTTGAAGTTGGGGATTGAAACATTTCATATACAAAGGTCAAAGGTGGGAAATGATGGATTTTGAATGGCCACTAAATAGATCGTTCTATATGCTAATTCCACTTATGGAGGTCAACATGAAAATTATTGAAGCTCTAAAAAAGATTAAAGACTTGATGCGTAAAGCCGACGATATTCAAGATAAAGTTCAGTGCCATTGCGCAAGCTACTCTCATGAGCAAACAAGCTATGGTGACAGGCAAAAAGAGCAAATTGATGAATGGATTCAGTCGCACAGCGATATACTTAAAGAAGTTCTACGGCTGAAAGTTGCTCTCAATCGAACAAACCTAGAAACGATGGTAGATATCGAACTAGGAGGCAAAACAGTCAGTAAATCGATTTACGCTTGGATCATCAGACGAAGAGAACTAGCAAGTAAGCAATTCACTTTTTGGCGTGGAATAACCGATAAAGGCTTGAGTTCTGGTTATGTTACAAATTCTGCTGGCGAACGTCACAAAGTTGAGTTGAAGAGATACTATGATCCTAGACAGCGCGATTCGATGATGGAGATTTACAGATCAGAACCTCATCTTATTGATAGCACGCTAGAGGTTGTGAACGCTGTAACAGATTTGATAGAATAGACATATGTACGCTTGACAAGCAGAGATAAAAACTAGAAGGTAAATATTTTTCCATTAGGCAAGTGGTAAGCCACCCAACTGCTAATTGGTTATCATGGGTTCGATCCCCATATGGATTTCCCTCGGTACGGGATTATTGTCGAAGGTTCACAGGCTAAAGACTGAAGTTATCAAGGTTCAATAAGCTCAAGGATCAAGACAGAAGATAGCAAGGTTAAACCATCGAATGATGGAATGTCCTAGAAGAGTTTCAAATCCTTATAGTCTCTCTAGGCTTCCTGTTTGGGCAAGCGTTTATTTTTCATTAGTTGGCAGCTCTGGCAGTGGCATCCAGTGGGTTGGCAAATCTCTTTCGTCATCCCATGAACCCCAATACTCCATTCGGATCATTGGGAATATTGAGTTACCGTCATATGTCAAAAACCATGTTCCATCTTTAGGAGCCGATTCGATAGGCTGCCACTCCACAATTTCACTTATACTCGACACCATGCAAATTATTCCTTCGGTGTATTGATGATTGTGAGCATTTTTTTGAGGCGATTCAATCTATCAAATGTTGGAGCATCATAACGTAAATCGACGATTGTGAAAAAAAGATCTGCAGAATGATATCCTTCAACGACTTGTCGCTTCATTTCGTATGATGCGAGTTCCTCAAGCTGTTCTTGAATCTGGTCATCTTTCATTTATTAAGTCTTTGACTCTCTAAAATAGGCAAATTCGCCTCTGTTGGCACATAAACAACTTGCATGTTGTTTGTTTGCATCCCTTGTATCCAAAGATAACGCAAATACTCCTCGTTTTCCTTTAGGGATTCGCCAATAATTTTATTGGCTTCAGCCACACCCTTTGCTCTTATGACCTCTGCTTTTGCAAGTGATTCCGCACGCTCAATCTCTGCAATAGCGAGATGTTTTGCCGATTCTCGTTTGGCCTCTGCTTCTAGTATAGCAATTTTTCTATCGTGGGTTGCTTCTGCTAGCTTCGCTCTGCCGTCCCAATCTGCACTCCATTCTTTGAAACTTCCACATCCTGAAAGCACTAAAAGACTGCAAAAAATCATCAATCTGATCATGTTTCCTCGCTTTGTTGTGACGTGGAACATGTTATCTTATATGACCTGAATTGCTCCAGCAATATCCTTGGCAGAGTTGTGGACTGCTTCTTGCGGATTATTCGGATCAAGAAACTCCCTGTGACAATGAACGTCAAGAGGCAACTCCCAAATACGCTCCAGAGTTCCCTTCTTATTATCCACCTTCCAAAGCACTGTGCCTAGCATCTTTGGGGGTTTCTGACTAAAGAGCAGATAACTAGACTTCATCACATTGCAGTCGTGGTTTGTCCAATTGCTGTGCTTGAAAATGTAATACGATTCTTTCGATCGGTTCTTGTCGATGATGGACTGAAGCATATCGGCTTCACCCTGCTCCATTGCTGATCTTACATCCCACAGTAAATCTGCCATGTTATTTGCCTTTCTTCTTTTTCACTTTCTTTGGAAGATTCTTACCAGCTTCATACCAATTCATACCGAATTGGTATTTACTGCGTTCCTGGCTGCATTGCTGATTGATCCGTCACAAACTTCAACGCTCCTAGAAGATCTTGCTGTTTCAGCTCATCATCTGATTGCTCTACCGCTAGATTCTGCTGAACCTGCTCTGTTTCTAGGGACTTGAAGAAGTCTAGCAACCTAAGCAATCGATCAGTTTCCATTCCCTCGATCTCCTTGATCGCCTTGACTCTATCGAGAATTGCTGCAGAATTATTTTGTTGAAGTTCGCTTATGCGCTCTTTTGCCAAGCCTCTGTCGGCCTCTGCTCGCGCTATACGTTCAACGCCTAATCCCACATCGCTGAACACTCTAGCACGCTGAAGCTCTCGTAATCTGGCTTGGTCTTCAAGCTGCTGATTCTCGATTACCTGCTGTCTTTCTCGCTGCTTTTCCATTGCCTCGCGGAGCTTCGCTTTATCCTGCAATGGCATGAAATCAATAAGAATGTCATCCGGTATCGGTAGGCCAACCTCTCTCGCTTGAAGCAACTGCGTATATGCTAACGCCCTTTGCGTAGGCGTTTCCATTGCCTCCTCAACGACTGCATCATATTTTGCAAAGCTTCCAGAACTAAACTCGGGGGTAGGCGTTTCATTGATAATCCTTTGTATCTTTCCTTCACGGAAGTTATTTTGGATCGCACTGATTAGCTTTCTACCCAATAGTTTCTGAGATAGACGGAAGTTGTCAAATAAATCCTGTAAAACAGTTAAACCTGCTCCTTGTCTGAGTTTTGCTAACACTCCCGACATCTGCAAGTTACCATCTTCCGACATACCAAGAAGCTCTTCAGTAATTCCAGCAATCTCCACAATATCGTTGTCAAATTGCTGCGATAGCTGAAATAAACCATTCGGAACATCAGGAGCCTGTAAACGCTGCGCATCCGTCATCTGCGCATCATCCTTCATCCAAACCACTCGCCCTTGACCCGACTGATAGAGATCTTTCGGGTTAACAACTGCTCCGGATTTGGCTTGCCAGCCAGTAGAGATCTGGGCATCCAAGATATCAAGCATCTTAGATCGCCTTTTGTTAGCCTCTGTCTGACTATCGCGTGAACACCTAACCAATGACTGCAACTTAAGTGAGAAATCGCCTGACGGATCCCTAGAGAAGAAACCGGAAAGATCGTCTGTGCCCGTTGGTCCAGTAATCAATCCGCTATTATTCGTGCTGTATTCCGGATCCCAAAACGCCATGATCGGTATATGCGGATAATCCCCGATTCCCCACGGATCTTCACCAATAAACATCGGGATATTTTCCACCAAAACAACAAGCTCAACAGTAGGTTTTTGCCTGGTAATTAGTTCCCACTCTGGAAACGCACTGGCAAAATCCTTGGCTCGGTTAATCTTACCCTTCTCAATTCCTACAATCTGACCGGTTTCTCTATTGACCAGCTGCTTTATCTCTTTGTACGTTCTTCGCCAAAATTCGTCGTACCGCAAAGCTCGCTGGGAACCAACAAAAGTAACGTCAGCTATGTTATTAAACTTTCCGTCACGGGTTGTACCGCCTAGTCGATCTATATCTTCTGATCTTTGAGGCAAGAGAGACTTAACCACCTCGCGACTAAGTAGCTGACGTTGTAAAATAAACTCGCAATCGGAAAGATCTCGCTTGGTAAAACGTGGATCTAAAAGAAATTGATTATACGGAATCCTTGCGAGCTTGATATCTCCATCAAAAGGATCGTCTCGATAGTCAACCGATAGTTGAACAAGATTGATACCGGTTTTCAAGCAACCTTCGAAAGCATCGCTCATTGTAGCGTGCATGTGCTCTCGGTTCATCACCCAAAGCATCACAGCCGAAAGCTGATCGGCTGTGGTCTCATCACTGTTTTCTACCGGTTGCGCAATGATGGAGTGACGGCTTTTCCGCTCAAACCCTGTGACCATCTTAATATTGCGACGAACCCTGTTGAAAACAAGAGCATTCCTGCGCTGTTCCGCTAGAGCTTGCTTCTCATGCCTTTCCCACTGATCGCCAAGGTAGCAAGCTAAATCTTTGCTAGCCTCATTCAGGAAAGGCTGCCACGCTCTATTAGCAAAATTGTAAAGCTCTTTATAAAGCTTAACCAATTCCGCTTCTTCACCAAACTTGAAATCCTTACCCTTGTCTTCAAGAGGAACCGTCATCTAAACCCCCACGGCATATTGCTGATACATGCGCTCTGCCTCTTGTGCTGTCATCGATGAAGGCTCAGTATGCTTGATTCCCAATGCAAGCATGCGAACGGCATCAGCTATATGGCTTGACCAGTCATGAAGTGGCTTGCTTTTCCAACACCCATGCTTGTCATCCCACTCGCGTTTATAGGACTCTAAAGCTCTGATTCCCTGCTCACAATGCTTTTCATCGAAGTAACATCTCGGCAAAATATTTCTTACTGCGTCTATACCTTCCGTGATAAGCAATTTAGGAGCAATTGTAAATTTTATTCCATGCTTTCGCGCAACTTCTGCCCTGGTTAAACCCGTTGTGTACTCATGAACCTCCGCATCATGTGGCGCAATATGCACGCCGTAATCATACGGCCTTTCTCTAACTAACTTGAGGTAAAACGTAAGCGGTTCGCCTGAATTCTCATAAACCTCCAAAAACCGTATTTCTTGACCGTATACCTGAAAGAAAACAATGGCTGTAGAATCGTCATAACCAAGATCCCAAGCAGTATGCACAAGCAAATTAGGATCATGCATAACCCTAGTAATCCTTCCTTCACGCCTCGCTTGAGAGATCTGCTTTGCATAGTATTCCCCTTGGTGTGCAACTTCGAAAGCCTCTGAAGGCGTAGACGGAAACTCTCGCTTCATATCATCGCCTTGAGTTAGCAGCTTCTTAGCGTACCACGCCTTTTGCCCATCTGTTAAATGAATGTTTTTTTCGGACAAAAGCGTAAAATATTCGGACAAATCTTCGTTAATTCTGACCGAATAATCGAGCGTGTATTCCGGCGAATCGTACCAAGGGAAAAAGTGGAGCTTGAAATCAAGCGGTGTTAATTTGGTTCCAGAATCTTTGAGACGCTGCGCCTCCTGGCAAAGATCATAGAACGCACCTGACCTGCCTTCCGCTGTCGACTCGATAAAAACAAACTGGCCAGCCTGAACGGTATTAAGCGAACCAGTGATAATCTCCCTTGCCTTGTCGGGATAACGTGCAGCGATCTTCCCGAACTCTGATATATGCAAATATTGAATCGTTGCCGAACGTAGCGAAGTACCAACACGAATCGATGAATCATTAGAGAACGAAAGCTCTCGAACCGTGTTTGTTTGCGCCTGTATCTCATGCCGGATAAATGGAGGTAAATTGTCATAGGCGAACTTGATTCGCTTAAAGAGATGGGTTGCGTCTTCTCTGGTATGAGCTATGACACCGGCTGACTTATCAGGGTTAAACAAACAACGGTCCAAGAACATCAATGCGATCGCTGTAGACATCCCTAGTTGCCTAGCTTTAAGCACGATATTCATGTACCATTGCGAATAGTACAGCTTTTCTTGCGTCGAGTTCATCCGAAAACGAACCCTGCGCCCTTGCTTGTCGAGAATCCAATAAAGATTGTTGATTCTCCAATAAGGATCATTAAGCTTTTCTATGACCTGTGCGTCATTCATTGCTTTTGGTTACTCTTGATCCTCAAGCGGAATGTTGGATGTTGCGTCTTTCTGGTTCACCAAGTCATCACTCGCTTGAATCTGTTTCAGAAGCGAAACCTGTTGCTCGGCCTTCTTTTGGTCTTTTTCATCCTCTCGCTTGCGAGTATGAACACAATAATTCCATTGTTCCTTAAGATAGATGCGTTCCGAAAGCTTGTCGGAAGTCGTTAATCCAAAGCGTCTTATGCCGACTCTTTTTTTTGCTTGCTCGTGAGCCTCGGCAAATCGCTTGGATTTTCGGCGGAAATACTCTACTTGCGCGTAAGTGAAATCACAATCCAATTCCCACTCCGCAATCATTAGCGCATCGGATCTTTTTGACCATTCAGTGATATTTTCCGCAAATTCATTGATCTTTTCTTCTGTCCACGTTTCCGGCCTTCCTGCACCCATTTTGTGATCCTCGTCGTTTGTGAAGTAGGTTCGCCCGTTTTTTTTTGTGCGTGCCATTTTTCTTCTTGTGTTATTGTGTTTCATTGTGCTATAGTAGGTTACATCAACACAGTAAAACAGTTAATCGATACTGTTTTGATAGTAAATTGAAATTTAAGAGTCAATGGAGAAGCAGCGATATGAAACTAAGTGATCCGCATATTTACATGGAGCACCTGCTTGAAACAGTGGGGCTGATTGAATGCTTGCTAGGAGACAGTTTCGAAACTCACCATGGTCATTTGATGGATGATACTTGGGAAGCTTATGACTCTCGGAACATGTCAAAGTTACGTTACAATTATATAGAAATACTCAAAATTTATGACAATCTTAAGGAGATTTAAAGATGAGAAAAGTATTTGAAGATTACATTCAACGGCGCATTGATGAGAATGCCAATTTAAAAGAGCGAATGGCAATAGAGCTAGAAGATTTTCGTTATTTTGCGGAACTTCTTGAGGCTCACAAGCATCACAAGAAAATCACAAGACGGATTTTCAAAGATTGGGATAGAAAAACGATAATTTATTTTGATAAACATCCTATCAGAGATGTGATTAAATTCTTTTACAGAAGCAGCAAAGGGCTTGAAACTTCCTTTCTATATTTGGATCACACATGTGACACACCGGCAACGCTTCTTCCTAGGATTTTAGATGCGATTTCTACACGCGAAACCATGCTTTCAAAGCGAGATGATTCCATTGAAGAGGAGCGCGAATTTCTTGAGAAGTTAGATGTGCTGATTGGCGACAATAAGGATTTTGAATATCTCGTTACTTCCAACCGGATTAGGGGTTATTAAATGTTTCGTTGTGATTTTTGCGAGAATTATTTCGACAAGTCGGAATGCGAGCCGAACCCAAAGAGCGAATTTGGCTTGGTTTGCTGGGAGTGTTGCGAATCTTATCAAGACAGGAAGGCCAGCGGTTGCTGGAATCCTTTGTGTGATAGCTGTGATTGTCCTGCTTGTGTTGATTATAAAGATTTATTATGTTTTCAGTTGTGATGATAATTCTTATTCCATTTCTTTCGGATCTTTGCCCGTCTTATGACTCGGATGATTTCCCGTGGTTTCGTGGGCGTTAGTTCTAGCGTTTTACATGGTTACTAAGTACAATATTTATAGGCGCACAGGTTGGAGCTTGTGCGCTTTGCACAACAAAGACAAAGGATAAATTATGACAGATAACAATGAAGAAAGAAACGGTGAAGAAGCTATTGGCAAGGCAAATAGCGATCTTGCTGCTTTGCTTTCAAAATGGGATGACGAAAACCTACTAGTTCCAGAATGTATTTTTGCTGGACTTTCTACTTTTCTCACGCTCACCTTCACACATGCGCCATCGAAAATTGCAGCTCATTCAATTCTATCTGCAGCTTTTGAATCTTCTAATAACAAAATCAGAGCGACTGAAGCGAGGTATCCTGAGTGCTCGAAATGTTCTGATGCTTAATCCTAGATGCTTAATCCTAGAAGAGCTCATTTTTCTGGATTTTCTTTTTCCTGAAGATCTGGGCTCGTTTTATTAGCAGTTTGAACCGGTTGAGTAATTTCTTTCTCACCGGTTTCTTCTTTTTTCAGCATCATGCCAATGGAGTGTTCAGAGACGAACGCACACTGCTTACACACCAGTGCAACGGTGGGAGCGGATCCTTCGCCATCGAGTTGATTTTCGATGCAAGCATCAATCATGATGAAGTGAGAATTTCGGCACATGGGACAGCTCATGTTGCCGATTTTTTTTTGGAGCCATTGTTTAATTTGCTCGCGCTTTTCTTGTTCTTCGATTCTGCTCATTTCTATTTCTCGTTTTAAGGGCCTCTGTTGGCGTTTCCGTGGTTTGGTGGTGTCTTTGGTCGTTTTCTTTGCGTTATGGCCGTGAGCGGGCTTATTTTGCCGTTCTCTGCATTAAAATTGATCATCCAGGATTCTTTTTGCTGTTGGCCACAGTTTTTTGTAGCCCGTTACTGCCAGCCAGTGACACAATAATTTTCTCCAATCTGGTCTGCCTTCATCGGCGTCACAATTTGGATGTTCTTGCTGGTATGGTATCACAACGATGATGTTTCGATCTTCACTTTTCCTGGGGTATCCTAGTTGGATGCAATGATCTGAAGCTTGCACGAACGCATTGCTTTGGAAGCACTTTTGCTGATTTACGTATTGCATCAATTCGTTGATTCTCTTTTTGTAGCTTTCGTGGAGGAGCTTGAGATCGAAGTCTATCTCTTTCGGTTCGCTCATGGTAAGTCCCCTGCTTTTCTGATTGCGCTTTCGACTTGCTGGATGAAGCCGTGTTCGTGGTATCCGATGAGGTGCTCTTCTCCGTGAACGTGAACTTTGACTGATTTTTTCCCTAGCTGGATGATTTTGTGTGACTTATCCCCCCACCGCTGACGTGCGTATCGTTGATTGTCTGTGAAGCGATCGGCTTTTTCTTCCTGTGGCGACTGTGATTTCTTCTTTTTTTGTGCTTTTGCCATGACCAGTCGAGTGGCATTTTTCCTGAGTTTTGCTGGAGACAAGCAATTGCACCTCCAGAACTCATCTTCCTGGGCAAATTCGATGAGTTCTTGAATTTCTTCCCATGATCGTCCGTCTATCTTGTGCATTCGGTTGAGTTCGACGGCCCATTTTTCAAAGTTGGGTGATTTTGCTTTGGGGTCGTTTTGTTTGATCTGTTGGAAGAAGAAATGGGAGAGTCTGAGTGCTTTTGGCGCGAAAGATGGGGGGGGTTGGGGGTCTCCCCCTTTCTTTTTATTCTTTCTATCATTGGTATTCTTAGAGGTTGGTCTTCTTAAGTCGTCTAGGTTTTCCGAACTTCGAGTTTTCCGAATGTCGGGTTTTCCGAACGCCGGAAAACCTAGTTCTCGGAGAATTTTTTTGAATTCTTCGTCGCTGGTTTTCTCCGCGAACCAATACCAGTAATGCCCATCCATTTGTCCATTTGGCTTCTGCTTAGCAACTGTATGAAGGTATCCGTTTTTCTTTAGCTCTTTCATTGCTTCATTAACGGTATGTCTTCCTTCTTTAAAACAATCTCTAATGATTTGTTCTTTTTGGAATTTCCATTTTCCGCTGTGTGACAATCCTATGCACAACAGCTTAAATGCTTTGCAGCTAAGCTCTTTGCTTCTAATAAGATCATTCTGAATGATTGTGAAATTCTGTTTTTTGTGGTGGGTATAGCAATCGATTACATCTGACATAAGCCCTCCTTTTGGCTTTTTGGAGAGCTTAACTTGATGATTATGTGGCATGATGCTATGATCATGNNCAGTTATTTTGAGTTGCAGCTCTCAGTTATTTTGAGTTGCAGCTCTCAGTTATCGTTGTTAAAATGGCCCTGATCATTCAGGGCTGTTTTTTATTCTACGTATGGCATCGATTGCCAGCAAGTCAAAGATTTAATCACCTTTTCTTGTCGAGTTCTGTTACGATGATTTCCTGAGTGATGATTGGTGTTCCAATCAGCAGATGTTCTTTAACAAGTTGTCTCAAGAGATGGGCTTCTCGCAAGAACTCTGGCTTAGATTCTGTGAGATTCAATGCTTGCCTTGGCTGGTGATCGCCTGTGTATCCATGCAATTGAACGACTTCATTTGGCAGGTAACTTCGAATCTCGAACCATGCAAACGCTTTTAGGTTTATAAATTTTCCATCGTAACTTTCGATCAGCATAATTTTCCTTGGTTATCATGAAAAAGCCCCATCCGTAGACAGGGCTGGAGAGAAATATCTAGTTTAGTGGGAACTGAGATAATTTCTTGTCTGCTGGCATTAGCAGTTGAGGTTCTTTGCGCCTCGGATCTTACCTTACTCATTTGCTTGAATTTCGGCATCTTTTTTTAGTTTCAGATTTGCTTGGTGAATCGCCGTTGTTCCGATGAAGAACTCCATTTTTCCGCATCCATCGCACACGCCCAAACTTGCTTGAACATGCTTGTCTGCTTCCCATATTGATGTTTGCTCGGATTGAGAGCAGTGCATTTGAATGACGTACGGCCATACTTTAAGTGTTTTTGCTCCGCAAAACGAGCATTTGGTCTTTTCTGTGGACAATTCATTTAGCGCATTTATGACGGCATCATTCTTTCTCAGAGTGATATCTCTTTTGTGGTTTTCGCCTGTTTTTTCTGGCCAGAACCATGATTTTAGTACTTCAAACACATTCCACTCTGATTTGGTTTTTCTGGATAGCTTATCGGCATCCACCATTTTGCCCATCGTGATTTTTCGAATTCGGGGGAGTACCAATACTCTTCAGGGGAGCTATCATTTTCTTGATAGGCGTATGCCTCCCTCCATCCGATCACCACGTATCTATCTCTCCAGAATATGAAAACAGGTTCATTTGGAGGCGGTAGTTGTTCGTGTACGCTTATCCATTTTTGGTCTTTCATTTCTGAATCTCTTTCGCTTAGATATTTTAATGGTTGGTGTTCGGGTGGTTCTGCTCGTTGTTTCCAATTTGTTTCTTTAAATTGCTGACATTTTGCTTGAAATTCGAGTCTTTCAGATGCAATAGCAATGAACCCATCGAATCGAGATATTTTTCCGCATTTCTGACAAGTAGCCTGTATGATAAAATTTGTGTTATCTTTTTCGTGTTGCATCTTAAAGTCAGTATTGAAACAGCATGTGCATTTCATGCTTGGACCTAATCCTTTCAATGCCATTTCCACTTGTGCTGCTTGATTTTCACGTAAATTTGGCTCTGTATATGACAAATATATACCTTTAAATAAGTGTTTTACATACTCAAACATCAACACAACTTATATTTATTCGGTGGTTCCGGCCATAGAATAAAGTGTGTTGGTCTGAAATTGGGTAGGACTTTATAAATGCCGTCTGGTTCTCCACATGTGTGGCTTTGTTCCACCCAATCGGTGGGATTTACTTCATCTTTTCCTGTGATTATGTATCCTTGATTGATTGGTTCTTTTGCTAGCATCACAGCATCATATTCATTTCCGTAGAGTCTTATAAATTCACCATCCCAAACAAGGAGTGGGTCTAAAGACGTATCTTCATAAAGTATTAAGATTGGCTGCCATGACCATTTGTAATTGTGGCATTTGTGGTAATAGAGCTGTCGCCACAACTCTCGCTCTTGTTCGTCTCTGCATTCCTTGTATGGAATTGGCATTGATTCTACGATGGGTTTCATGTTTCTCTCATATGATTGGAATGAAGCTTACTGTTTTCGGAGGTTTTTCCAGATCAAACTCACAAACAAAACTTTGCTTTGGTAATTTTTTCCATTTGTGTGTGACTAGTCGGTCTCCCTCTCCATTTTCGTGAATATCCCACGCCCAAAAGCAAGGATCGTGTCCGTGATCATCTCTGAATAAATATGTTTTTCCTGATTTTGTGATGATCAAACCCTGCATGTTATTCTTTTTTATGAGTTACCAATTCAACGACTGCTTCGTGTCCTATTTCGGCTTCTTCAAGTGTTTCATATCGATAGAGGTCTTTTGAATATCCTTTTTTATCGAATATCATGGTTTCGAAGTATGTGCTTCCACCAAAGCCACAATTTCCCATGTGAGGAATTCCGAGCCAAATTGTGCTAACGAATTTATCTTCTACCTTTTCTTGCTTGATGATTTTATATTCCGGATCCTCTAGAAGCTCTCCACATTTTTTCATGGAAATCTCATTCCCTTCTTTGTCTTTGTATATTAACTGATTGAAAAAGTTAGATTTTTTCATGTATTTCTCCGTCATAATCTGGGTACCCCCAATTTCTTGGATGGCACACGCTTTTTCGTTTCTTGCACCAACCGCATATATTCGAGTGGAATGTTGCAACGTGTGATTCTGGCCATTTTCCCCCGTGTTCTCTTGCGCATGTGGAGCATATCCATGAGGGGTATATGCTTTCTTCTTTTTCCATTTGTTTTGCTGCTTCAAGTGCTTTTTTTGTTTGGAATGTTCTGTTACCTGTGCAGATTGGGCATGTTCCGTTATTCTGGCATGTTTTGTCGATTCGTTTTGCTTTGTTGGTTCGTCTTTTTTTCATTGCTCATTTTCTGAACAAACTTACGTGAATCAAAAACAGAGACTTGGCCGATTTATCTCGGAAATTTCCTCGGCAAACCTCTTCAAGGTATTGTTGGTCGAACTCAGTGAGTTCCACCGCTTTTTCAATTCCAACTCGTTCAATGTCTTTTTTTGCAGTCATTGCCATTTCGGCTTTTTTTTTCATGACTTCAGGGCTGTGCATTTTCAGGTCTTCGTAAACGTTACCTGTGCTTTTGAGTGCTGTGACTTTTTCCATAAAAATATCCTTACCTTGCTCCTACCATGTCCTGATCAACCTTAACCAAGCTTGCCGTATCATAGCTCTCCATACCATAGCCTACCACTGACCTTGACTTACCTGATCTAACCGTACTATAGCCCACATTAGCACACATCGACCAAACCTCTGACCCTAACTCGCAGCGACCTGCCCCGAATTGCAGCGACTGGCATCGACATACCGAACCACTGACCTTGACCTATCACACATTACACCGCCTTATCAGACCTTTGCACACCGCACATCGACAGACCTAACCACTGACCTTACCTAGAACTGCCCAGACTCGCACTGACTGACATCGACAAACCAAACCTCTGATCTTACCTAGACCTGTCGTAGTTTATCCAGCATAAGCGCAACGAACATAGGCGAACCACTGACCTTGACTTACCGGAGCACACATCACCTGAACACATCTTACTAAAGCTTGCCACTGACCTTACCTTAGCTGACCAAATCAAAGCCCACACTAACCTGACTTACCACTGACCTTACCGAAACGCATCACGGACCACATCGACAGAACCCACCTTGCAGAAGCGTTACGAAGCCTATCCAAGCGTACCGTATCCTTACCACTGACCTTACCTGGCACTGACCTGCAGTGGCCTAGCACAACAAGCATGGCCATAACATACCACTGACCTTACCTAGACCTGAATTGGATTGCAGTGACCAGGCACAACAAGCACAGCCATAATTCAAGTTATGTAGAACAAAATAGTTTAGAAAACTCTTTGTCTTCTTTAGAGAGTCTAGCAATTTCGTTTGCTGACTTTTGTTGCTCATGGAACAACGTCTTTCTTTCTCTTTCTGCGAGATCGATTTGAGGAATCTTGGACGCAACTTGAGAGTCGATAATGACCTCTTTGTAGCGTCTGAGTCTCCTCTTTTGAAGCTGATCGGGGATTTCGTCGATTCTTAGAAACCGGATTGCTCCTTCCTCAACTTTTCTTGAGGAGATGAAGTATCCGTTTTCGATGATTTCCGTTCTTAGGGTGAGATATGGACCGAGCCATTCCCAGGAGTCAGAGTATTTGGCTCCGAGAATGTGCTCCATTTGCGATCTGGTTACAACGTTTCCATACCCAACGACTCCGAGATCTATCAGCCTTTGGAAGGCTTCGCTAAAACAGCCCATCTTCTTCCTCTTTTTCATCTGGTTCCAATATGCTTGCGCAAAATTTACCGTATGAACCAGGCGTTCCGGAGTTTGGTCTCCAGTCTCCGAGTCCGATGAGCCTTCCTGCGACAGTTAGCAATTCTTGAAGCATTTGCTCATCACAGATAGACGTTTCTAGTTCACATTTTGCGGTAAACTTCCACTCTGGAACGAGAACTCTTGTGCGAACGACTTTGCTTCCTTGTACGTTGACGATTTTTTTAAACCAGCTATCTCTATCGGCATACATTTCATCGTAGGTTTTCCAACGGCTTCGAAGTCTGTAGCCGTATGGGTCGATGAAGCTGATTCCTGTCACGGCTGATTTCATGCTTCCACGACCATGTTTGATTTTTTTCCCTGCGTTGATCAAGCAAGCTGTGATGTTTTCCGTGGGCATGTACAGCCCTGGTCCTTTTGTGAAAACCGATGGATCTCTGTATAGGGATGCTTCGTATTCGATTTTTGACATCGCTTCGTAGTCTTCATCGACTTTGGAGCGTTTGCTAGATATTTTCTTAAGTTCTTTAGCGTAATAGTTTGTGGGGTCTGCAGTCTGAGAAGAGTGCATGATCAGGCTGGTTGTGCCTTTGAAAATAATTTTCAATTCTTTAGTATTCATGTATATCCTTTTTCTTTTGTGGCCGGTGTCCACGCCGGCCATTTTGCTTATGTTATGCCTTTCACGATTGAAATAAGTCAATCTCAAAAAAACCCCGCAATCAAGCGGGGGATTTTAAGGAACTAAAACTGTCCGTTGCCACTATTTGGCATTGCGCCCATGTGCTTTGCTTCTTGCATGCGCTTCATGTTGTTCTTTAGTGGTGCATTGTATGCTGCGCCCATTTCGAGATTTCCGGATGCTGCGCGTGCTTCCATGTTACCCATTTGTGGTTCTGCAGCGATTGGCTGCTTATTGTTCTTCACTAGATTTTTAGCCATCTTCTACCCCTTGGTTGATGGTTGACAATCTATTTTTAACAATTTGTTATGGTTGGGTCAAATCATTGTTTTTCATGTTTGCAGCAAGCTCTTTGAGAGCGTGTCTGAATACATCTGCTCTACCGATGGTTTTGATCTGGTTTTTTTGGAGCCTGCTTCTTATCCATTCAATTTCTTTGACTTCTTTTTCTGTGAGTCGGATTGACATGGCATGGATTGTTTTATCTGTTTTCATGTATCCACCTTGTGGTTTGGTATGCAATACTGACACATCCTGATATTTTTGGCAACCATGTTTTTTTTGTGTCCCGTGTGTTGCACAATATTACATCGTGTGTTATGATTCAACATCAGCCAGAACGCGGCAATCAGCTATGTCTATCAGACTGTGTGGCTTATAAACTAAATGATTGGGCTGCCGGAGCCATATCCGGTCTATTAACATGGAGATATCCAATGGACACAAACACGATTACAGAGAAAATCAATCAAATAGAGGAAATGGCCAATGAATGCCAAGACACCATTGACGCACTTCAGCATATTCTCATCCAGGCTAGAAAAAGCGTCTGTTCTCTTCGATCAGCATGTGAGCATGTTGAAGAAGTCGCCGAACTCCGAGCGATTGCTGCAAGAGATGGAGGGTTTATCTGTGGAGATGCGGTATCTTTCGAACTTGATTCTGGAGCTGAGTGAGCAGATACAAAAAAAAGGGCTGACGCTCGCTAAAGATCAGCCCAGGATGACATATAACCTCAACAGTCATAAGGAGACAATATCATGACAAACGAGAAAAAACAACAAGAGAAGCCAATGAATCTGTATCAGAAGTTGATCGAGATTCGAAAATCTGTTCCTTATATAAAAAAAGAGGCTAAAGGCCATCAGTATACCTATGCTACGGAATCTCAGATTCTGGGAGCTATTCGAGAGAAAATGGACGAGCTTCAAGTGCTAATGTATCAAGATATGGTTGCTATAGAACGATCTGATAAGGGTACTTTGCTCACTTTCAAATATACCTGGGTTAACGCCGAAATTCCTGAGGAGAAAATCGAATGCACTCAGTATATGTCGGAACCTAAATTTGATGCTAAGGCAATTGGTTCAATGATGACTTACGGGAACAAATACTTTCTGTACAAGTTTTTGAATGTTCCTACTGACAAAGACGATCCCGATGCTTTTCAAGCCAAAGCAGATGCCCGTAAACCTAAGCCTTGTCTATCTAAAGAGCAGATTGAAAAGCTGCTTTACATTATCGGAGGTCGAAAGGATATCTACGATGAAATCTTGCAGACGTATGGAGTTGCCGATTTAGGTTTGATTGCTGCGGATCAGTATCAGACACTTGAAAACGGCATCAAAACGAGGTTGGGTAATGAAGGTAAGAACTGATCTGTGTGGAAAAAAATTTGGCCGTCTTACTGCTGTTTGCCAGGATGGTGTGGACGCAAGCGGGAAAAATGCTCGATGGAGATGTCGTTGTGATTGCGGACGAACCGCTAATGTAAATAGACCCGGCCTTATTCAAGGAAAAACCAGGTCTTGTGGGTGTTTAAACTCTCCCCCTATAGATGATTATGAAAAGCGACAGGAAGCCAATTTTTGGCGCTTCGTCAATAAACAACATGACTGTTGGTTATGGGTGGGAGCTATAGATAAACAGGGGTATGGAACCTTTAACGATCGAGGCAAAACAATAAAAGCACATAGATACTCTTACCATAGGTTTGTGAGTCTTATCCCACCTGGATCAAAAGCATATGTTTGTCATACTTGCGACACTCCGGCATGTGTAAACCCAGCACATCTCTATCTTGGATCTCATGCCGATAATATGCGAGATATGTCGAATAGAAAGAGATGGGGACCTAAACGAAAACGGCTTTCAGCAAAACAAAAACAGGCCTGCCAAATACTATTCGACGGGGGAATGAGCCTGCATGAGATAGCAGAGGTGTTGAATATTTCACATCCAACAGCGAGGAAATATAGTGAGAAGAGTTGACATTTGTCAAAATACGCCAGAATGGATCGCTTGGAGAGCATCCGGTATTGGCGGTAGTGATGCCTCAAAGGTTATAGGTGTTAATCCTTGGTGTACGCCCTATCAACTATACTTGGAAAAAACAGGTCGTGCGGAAGGTCCTAAAATGAATCCGGCTATGCAGCGAGGTGTGGATTTAGAGCCTCATGCTCGTAGAGCTTATGAGGAATTCACTGGAAACACCATGCCACCTAAGTGTTATGAAGATGGCATTCATCTTGCTAGCTTGGATGGAATCAATTTTTCTGGTGATCTGATCCTAGAGATCAAGTGTCCTGGAGAGGCTGCTCACCTGAAGGCTTTACAAGGTGAGATTCCAGATTATTACATGGCTCAAATGCAGCATTGCATGATGGTCACTGGAGCGAAGCAGTGTCATTTCTGGAGCTACCGGCCTGAGTGTGAGGGATCCGAACAGGCATTGATTGTTGTTGATCGTGACGACGATTACATTGCTAAGTTACGGCACGCAGAGATTGAGTTTTGGGAGTGTGTTGTCAATGACACGCCTCCTGAGATTGGGGAATCTGATTACGTAGTAAATAACGATCCAAACGCTGAGATGTGGACGTGTCGATATTTCGAGCTATTGGCACAGGAAAAAGCACTCAAGACTCAGATAGAAGAAGCCAAGCAGCACATTTTGGATCATACAGATGACGGCAATATGATCATCGGTAAAGCCAAGATCACCAAGGTGAATCGCAAGGGATCTGTCGATTACAAAAAGCTTTGCGCTGATGCTGGCATCCAAGATCACTATTTGGAACAATTCAGGAAACCTGATACGTTTTATTGGAAAATAACGGAGTTATCCAATGAATGATGTTCCGAAACATCGCCCTCCTTTGGAATGCCACGCTGCCTATGGTGGTGGCGTGGCTGCGTTTTGCAACATTGTAAATCGACTGGCTCGATCGTACACGCATAATATTTCCTTGGAGGATAAGATTAATTTGATTGTTGATGTAGAGAGTTTCATTTTCGATAGGGATGACGATGATAAAGATACTGAAATACAGAGCTGTGAATAAGCCTCCTCTTGTTGGGTTTTTGGATATTGAGATTGATGCTTGGAATCTGGAGATCCGAGATCTTTCTATGATTCAAATGGACGGAAAGCGTTGGTTCAACCTTCCGACCAGACCTTACACGAATGAGAATGGCGAAAAAAAGTATGCTCCAATAGTGAAATTTACAGAGGATGCTGTGAAGAAGCGGTTTCTGTCTGCTGTGGGCCATGCTTTTGATGAATATTGCCGATTACACCAATGATCTGAGGTTTTGTGATGCAACTAGAGGGCGAAGCTGCTAAGTCTGTTTTAATGGGACTAGGACAAGCGATGATCAACAAGGACGACTGTGGACGTAAAGCCGATTTACAATGTCCCGAATGTCAAGCCGATTTACACTATCCTGAAGGTGGAGTGATTCATCTGGATCCAGATCGTCGAAGGGTAAAGTGTAAAGCCTGTCAGTTTAAGGGGTTTCATTACCTTGATTCTAGCGAAGTAAAGTAAATCCGCTTTACATACAGCTGTTTCCATGATATTCCCTGTGAAAAAGGAGTGTTATCATGGGAGTTGGATTCAATCCAATCGTTCTTCCAGGCAATCCGATTCCAAAGCAACGGCCTAGGCTGTCTCGATATGGCAAGGCTTATGATCCTCAATGCAAAGAAAAAAAAGACACGCAATTGCAGCTTTACAATCAGTGGCAATGTGGAGTTTTAAAGTGTGCCATTGGTATCGATTTTAAGTTTGTCTTTCATCCTCCAAAATCCTGGTCAAAGAAGCGTAAAGCTGCGTGTTGTGAATATTCCCATACAATTCCCTGCGATGTCGACAATCTCGTAAAATTTTACATGGACTGCATGAACGGTATCGTTTTCCACGACGACCGACAAGTCATTGACATTACAGCGACTAAAACCTATGCTATGGGCGATGGAAATACGAAAATCTGTTTACGAGTCTTTGACGATGAATGATGTAAATGATTTAGATACGCATACGCGATTGCTGACTAAATGCCTTGATTTGTCCCTTCTGATTGCTGAAGAGGATTGCGATGAAGATGAAGATGTTGTTATTGCGATCAGGGAATTGATTGATGTCTTAGAAGAGTACGACCTGTGTGTCGCGTGGCATGAAAAGCTACGCTCGACGTTAATCGATTCAGGCATGGACCCAGAAGATCCACGTCTGCAATTCAATTAACCTACAATCAACCTACAATTTACCTATTCTTCAGACTCAGGGGTTAGGTCGATATCTAACCCCGTTTCTTTTTTGATTTTATACTCGATTGCCTCTTCAAGAGCATGGTCGTCTTCGAGTCCGACTTTACGATTGACCCATGAGCAACCGCCTGCCACTAGGATTGCAAGGAAAGCGAGTCCTGTTGATCTAAGCATGATATCGAGTACCTTGTCTTTGTGTTCCATTAAATCGATTTATCCATGAGCAAATCATATTCCTCTGCTGTCAAGCCGAGTCGATTCAGGATTGCGGTTTTTTGGCTCCGCTTGTTTATCATTTGTTCCTGCTTCAGCTCATGCTCCTGATCAGCTTTTGCCCATCTGGCTCTGATTTCGGCTTCTTCTTGATCGGAACACTGAACTCTTTCGCCGTTAACTCGCTTGAATAACATATTAACCACCAAATCCGTACATTTTGAACGATCCCGAATTGATATTTCCTGAATTCATAAAGAATTGCACCCCATCAATCGCAGTGGTTGCATCTCTAGCACCGACAAGATTTTCCGTAGTGGGAACTGTGGTGGTACTAAGGTATGCTGTTCTGGAATCGATAATGTGAAAAATTTCCGTAGATGCTGGTCGATACAAATAAACAAATGCGTTTGCACCTTCATAATCACCTCCCATTTCAGAGCCAAAGCCATTCACTATCTTCACAGAGGCATTATCTGCTCCAGTGTTTCCGCTGTATTCATCTGTGCCTGATTGGAATGTACTACCTCCATCATGGGACACTCTCATTAATAAATCTCTGCCTGCTGTCGTTGATTCGTGCGTTAGATTTGTGATCACAAACAGATACACCTCATAAGTAGAATCGATATCGCTTGTGAATTCTATAGTAGCATCAGTGCTTGCGGTTTGTGTTGAGATGGGTTCCAGACCTGTTACAGTTTCCCTAGTTACCCATTTCATTCCGAGTGTTTCGCCGGAATCCGCTGTCAAAACCTGGTTGTCCGATCCTACTGTTAGCAGCTGTGGGTCTAAAGTGCCATCTCCTACAACTATATCCCCCTTGCTTAGAGGTCCTAGTGTGGAGACTGGATCTGTTCCGGATCCAAGCAGAAGAGCTCCATCCGTGAGACTAGATGCCCCAGTTCCTCCTTTTGCTACCTGTGCTGGATCCTGACTGTTCCAACTGTTGTTCGTTGCCATGTTTTACCTATGTAACTGTAATGTTTCCGATGGAACTTAAGATTGTCCAGTCCGTATCTGTGGCGACACATGCAAATTCCACAGCATCGTATTTGTGTGTTGATGCTAATGATCCCCCTGTTCCAGTGGTGGTATCTGACGATCCGAAATGGATAACCTGGCTTGCGTTCTGATCAATTTGCCAACCGCCAACACCAAGGCCAACAACTCTGATTGTGTCACCGACTGTGCCTGTTGCTGGAAGGGTGAATGTGACTTTACTAGCATTGTTGGCGATGTAGCCGTTCGCTGCTGTCATCGCTTGTGTCGTGGTGGTGACATCGTTCCAGCTAAATCCGGCTGCTCCTGCGTCAGAGATGGTAATCGTACCAGCTCCATTGGCGATACTGATTCCTGCGCCTGCAGTAAGTGTTGCTAGAACTGGATCTCCACCTGTAGAGCCAATGAGAACCTGACCATTAGTTGGCTGTCCAGTCGCTGTGATGGCCCCTGTTCCAGATCCTAGGAGGATTCCACCGTCTGTGAGACTAGATGCACCAGTTCCTCCATTTCCCACTGTCACAGGATCTTCTATGGCTATTGTGACTGTATCTGATGCTCCACTGGTGCTGATTGCTCCAGAACCGACAAAGTTGATATTCCCACCGGAACTCGTCGCTGTTCCAGAGTCTGTTGTTGCGGTCGTGGTAATGTTCCCAGATAGTGAGACGTGTCCAGAACTGACACTAAAATCACTGGATTCGAATGAACATACCCCTTTATTGGCCGATCCGACACCTGCTGCTGCATCTTCTCCTGCGATGGTAATTGACCCACTGCCGTTGGTAATATCGATGCCCTCGCCTTCAGTCAGTGTCGCTTTCGCAAGGGTATTTCCGGTGCTGTTTCCAATGAGAAGTTGGCCATCGGTATAGGTTGTTTGACCAGTACCACCAGAGGCAACAGGAAGTGTTCCATCGAAATCAATCGTAAGGGTTGTTCCAGCTGCTGAGGTGACGATGTTTGTGCCACCAGCGATCGTGACGGTTCCACCTGAAGGGGATGCTAGATTTGTATCATCAGCTTGTAAATCCGTGATGGCCGATGCACCAGGAGCCGGAGTGATCACCAGGTCAAACTTGCCTGTTATTGGATTGATTTTTTGTACCACGTCTCACCCCCGTTTATGCTGACACTGGATATACAACAGGCGGTCCTATGAAGAGATCCGGAACTGTTCCAGTTTCCGTTCCATCATGTCCGCTAACTAAATCTCTAATTGTTGCAGAATCCGTGTTGAACTCCCAATACGATGTCAATCCAGAACCATTAATGGTTCTTGGAGTAAAAATATGTGATTTAACCTGGTCTTCTGTTAGCAGAGATAAATAAATCTTCAAAGCAGCTATTTGAACAGTGTTAGATGACTCGAAACCAATCACCATGTTGTCTGTGGTAGATACTGTATTGCCAGTGTTTGAAACCGTATCAGATGACCATGTGTCTGTTGAAAAATTATACAAATAAAAATCTACGTCGACGTTTTGATCACAAACCCATGCACCGAATAACCAAACGTTTGTAGATAACGTAATTGTTGATGATTCTATATCCGCAACACCATTTTTGGTGAAAAGCATGTTGTCTGTGTNNTGTGTCACTCCATCCAACTCCCCAACCGTCACCACCACCACCAGAAGTACCCATGTTGGTTAGTTTCTGGAAGACTCCAATACCTGTGCATCTGAACCAACCCATAACCGTTATATCATCTGGGTCATCAAATGCTGCATTTTCTCCGGTATCGAAGTAATTTGTGCTATCAATCGTTCCTCTAGAAGCTACCATCTTTATGCCTGTGGTATGATTACCGCTGTGTGCATCAGTAATGCGTCATCATTTGTATCTGCTCTTGTATCTAGTGTGTCGTTAGCGTCCGTAGATTTACGGCTCCACCTTCCATAGACTGTATCTCCGGCCACCCATCCCAAATTACTTAAGGTTTCAGTCCATGTCGTTCTGATCATGTTGTTTTGAGTTGTTGTGGCTGAATCTGCTGTTGCTACCTCGGCCGTGTACGTAGCAGAATCTAGATCTTCTTCGTTTGCTACTGCTGCATGCTCAAATTGCCAGACGACATTTTCCGCTCCGGCTGGAGCTGTTCTTGCTTGCCATTTAACACTGAAGGTCACTGTATCCGATCCACTGGAAACGTCTGGAGGAACTTCAAACTTACAGTTGGCATACTCAACTGTTGCATAATCAAACGACCGAACCTTTTGCTTAATATTTGTAGTGGTTAATGTCTCTAATGGAGCGAATGATGTTTCAGCTGGATCTAAAGCTTCTGCGCTCCATTGAACTACAAAATCCGGTACTGTTGCTGCTCCTGCTGCTGCAAGTTCGAATTCATTGTTTGTTGCGTTGTAGCTGACAACATGGCCATCTGTTGGTGATGTCAACTCAGCTACTGGCATTGCAACGACAGCAAGTTCCTCTGTTCCATCATGATATTTAATCAATCCGGTAAAATCAGTGATTGTTGTGTCGACTGCAATTTCTCCAGCTGCATCCACAGTCGGTGACGCACTGTTGGGAATTTCCAACGATGTCTTACCGCCAAGATCGATTGCTGCCGGTAGGCTTAGCGTTGGATTGCCACTAACACCATCCCCATCCGTTACCGTTATCTCATTAGCTGTTCCGGTGATCGTCCTATTCGTGTATGTTCCGGATGCTGTTCGTGTACACAGCCCATTTGCTGCGAAGTCTGCATCTAACACAGCGGTATCTAGGGTTGATCCATCTGCCGCGATGTCTCTACCATCAACCGTTCCAGAAACCGTTATCGATCCGGTAAGTTCGAGACCCCCATCATCTATATCGAGTATATTTGTGCCATCGACGTTGAATCGATAGAGACCCTTATCTGCTGTTGCACTGGCTGCATCTGTCTGGAACAGCACATAATCCAGGGTTTGCGCTCCGGTGTCATACACAGCCTGGATATGAAGCTCTTCAGCATCTGTTGCGCCCAGTCGTATCTGTGGGTTTCCATCGTTGACAGTTTCTCGAATAATGAGTTCCGATTCATCCCACGTTAGATCTGTATCCCCTTCGATGGTTCCGTCACCGGTCCATACTCCGATCTGATTATTTACTGGCGTGCCAACTTTCGAAACATCTCCACCACCTGCTGGTGTTGCCCATGTTGCGTCCCCACGCCAAAACGTGGATGATGAAGCACCCGTTCCGCTATTGAGATTGGTGACTGGTAGATTTCCAGTGACATCTGCGCTTAGATCGACATTGGTAATAGAGTTACCAGTTCCATTGGCATCGAATGTTTTGTTTGTCAGCGTATCTACACTGCTTGCAGTNNATAGATAATGATGTTGCAGATGTAAGATTCGCTAGCGTGTCAATGGCTGCTTCGATTGTCGCTTCTGTCGTGGCATCTAATGCATCGATATTTGATAACGTTGCCGTTCCACCGGAATCCGTGATGATATCTGTGCCATTAATTGAGATACCCTTGTTGGCATCTAAATCAATCCCCCCATCGTCAATATCAAGAATATCGCTGCCGTCGACGTTGAATCGATAAGCGCCTTTATCTGCCGTGGCGCTCGCTGCATCTGTTTGAAATAATACATAATCCAGTGTCTGAGCACCTGAGTCATAGACAGTTTGGATATGCAATTCTTCAGCATCTGCAGCTCCTAATTTAATTTCTGGATTAGCATCATTGGTTGCTTCGTAGATCGTCATGTTATTCAGGTCATCAATGATGATCCCTGAATCTTGAATCGCTTTTCCTGTGGTCCCATCGAATCGAACAATAGCATTGTCTGTTGATGATGCCGGACCGACAACATCTCCAGAGCCTGCGACCGCACCCCACTTCACACCGCTTGATTGTGCGCTGTCTGCTGTTAAAACAAGACCATCCGCACCAACGCTAACATCAACGAAATTCGTGCCGTCATGGACAAGAATATCGCCCTTGTTGCCCGTAATTCCGTCGATGTCATCGATGTTTGCGCCATACGATGTATCAAGATCGAATTTACCCGTGATCGGGTTGAATTTCGTTCCCATGGACCCCCATCCTNNTCCTTAGAACTGGCTGCTACCTTCTTAACCTAGCTTATTAATCAAGATTAAGAAAAATATGTTGCTCTTGAATCCCACGCATAGTTAAAGGCCGGTATATCATTAGCGATTTCTTGATGGGTCACAGCATCATTCCCATCATATGTTTGCTTTGTGATGTACCATACCGTTGCATCAGTTGCGGATCCTGGTCGAGCATATCCAACGTACAACGCATTACCATTCGCATCGTTTTGCATGCGTTTTTCAAAGAAAATACTTGTGTCAAAGCGGCTCTCTAACGCCGAGAAGTCTGGAATCTTTGGCTCTGCCATCTCTAGATCTCCCCAAATTGAAACTTCAATTCCTTAATCACTGAAACAGCCTTGTCAATGCGTCTCTCTTGTAGATGGATTTCCTTCTTAATCAGATCAACCATCTCGCACATATCTTTGAACTGAGCAATATTCTGCTTCACGTCATCTACGACCTTCCGAGAATCATCGGCTGTCTGATCGAGTCGGTCATTGATTTTGGCTCGATGCTCTTTGAGCATTTCGACATTCCGAGCATTCATGTGGTTGGCTTCACTATGGAATGACTCCAATGACTTATTCATCGCATTCAATCGTCTGTCTACTTCTTGGCGAAGATCGGACATATCCATGTCATTCTCTGCCTTGATATCTGCAATTTCCTTGCGGAATGCCTTGAATCTGAGTTCATGATCTTTGAGCTTCTCTTTGTGACGATCTCCGACATCTTTAGACTGCTGCCCATAATCTTCAATCAGCTTGTCTAAACGCTTGAACACTTTGCATTGATAGTCAAAATCCTTTCGGAACAAACGAAAAGCATCGGCCAACTCTGGAAGCTCCTTAAGCTCTTTCTCCAGACGCTTCTGTTCCTTTTCCAACTCCGATAGACGATGACTCAAATCCGGTACAGGATGCGCCATATTCTGCGCCTTCTGCATACCTACATTTGCTTGATTGACCATCTTCTGAAGCGCGTCGACTTCTTTGGAAACCAAATCCATGGCTTCCTTGAAGTCGACACGGTGCTTTTGGATATCATCAAGTCGAGATTGAAACTCTTCAAATCCATCTCGAATCTTGATTTCCATCTCTTTAAGAGGGCGTGCCATGAATTGAACTAAATCCATGACATCCAAGGCTTTTACCTGACCGCCTTCTTTTTTCTTTTCGGGTTCTTTGGCTTTTTTTTCTTCTTTTGATGCTTTGGCATTCATCCCCAAGTCCTTTATGTAATTTATTATTTTACCAATCACTCCGCTTACTGCAATCCACACTTGAATGAAGTAATGTGGATATCCCCTGGAGATGTTGTTCCATGTAGAAACCAGATAAACGGAATGATGGTATCTGCATCAAATGTAAAGGTAGACGGTTCGGTTGTCGGTGATGCCCCATCAATCAACCCTGTAGCAACACCACCAGCCGAAACATTAACCCGAATGGTTTTTGTTGCTGCATCTGCCCAAGTATCTGTACTATCTGTAGTGGCTGCTACACCACCATTCAGATTTGTCTGAAACTGAATTTTATTTGGATTCGCTGTTCCTTCGACACCAAGAACAAAATAATCAGTGTAACTTCCAAGCGTTGAGTTATATCCCTCAAGCTTTCTGAATCCGACATAGAATGGATCCACACCAGAAGCATCAGCAAATGTCGCTGTTACTTCTACGAAACATGCGTCTGTTTGAGCTGTGAAAGCACAACGTGACCTGGTAGTGATCCCTAGACCGAATTCCGCACCCTCGTCGTCTGTCTGATCCAAAGATACAAGCAAACCAGACGCTGAAATCGTTGGAACAATGATGGTCTTCGTGCCGATATTGTACTGCTCCATCATAATACCATCGCCAACGTGCATCACATTAACTTCGGTATCAACACCAGAAGCAACCGTTCCATCTGCCTGCACTGAAATCACAGGATCGTGAAACTTGGCATTCACATAGTCATAATCCCAGAAGTCTTGGCGAATACCCTCATCAGCGAGAGAAACGGCACCAGACGATACATCGAACTCTGCTGCTGCAAAAGACGCGACTCCCTTGTTCGATGTTGACGCATCCTCACCAGAGATCGTTAACGTAGATCCAGAACCTGACGTATCGATGCCCTCGCCACCCGATACCGTAATTGCAGACGATGCCGGAGTTACTGTTCCTGAATCTGTGGAAAATGTTTCTGCAACGGATGCTGCTGCTAGAGATACCTTTCCGTTGTCGTCGACTGAAAAGTCTCCGCTATCAAATTGTGCGTCTCCAAGACGTGCTGTATCTGCTTTTACCCTTCCAGTGTAAGACAATGGATTTCTGTTATTAGCCATGGACCCCTCCAATTTCAAAATTTATTTCACGATATCCCCAGTTGTGGATTCGTTCAAGATTTTATTCTTCACTTGTTTCCAGCTCACTTTTTATTGCATTACCAAGAGCTAAAATTTTTCTCGCCATGCTGGCTTGATCTGCCTTTTCAATGCTATGAATCAACGCTCTGATATTTTTATTCCTCAATAGTCTAGCCATTTGAGACTGCACTGTGTTTTTGATCGGATCAAATAGCACATTAAGTTTCGTGAATTTATACAGCCCTTTCATCGGAACGCCTATCAAATCAAGAAATGCCATACCAAATGCCATTGATTGCTTTGATTTTTTAGCTGCATTTTCTATCAAAGCTTCCGTTTTTTTAGCTTTTGCTCGTTTCACCCTTGTCGAAATATCTCTAGGTAAATTCTTATCTACTACTCTCTGTATGCGATTTGCCGTGGCATTTAACCGTCTCAATTCGTTCAGAGCTTCTCTACCCTGTATCGACTCATATACAGACATTAATGGCCTGTTTTTGAGAAACGCCTGAACGCCTGTTTTTTTTCCACCACGTCTTTTACCAGCAAACTGAATAGATCCATCTGTTATAAATGAATCATGAATTGACTGAACGAATGCTTCCTCGATTTGCCTTAATGCGTTTAAGCCATCTTCAGTTAATTCCATTACTTCACGAACACGTTGAAGCCCTTCAGGGGTTCTCATAAAGTCAAATATTCGATCATTAACTCTTCCATCAAGAACGCTTTCTCTTACAGCGTCGAGTATTTTTCTTTGAGTGACTATTTCATCAAATCTGATCGAGAAAGGATCATTTATATGAATAATTTCTTCACCAGCCGTTGACGCTTTTTGGCTTAATGAATGTTGAAATTCAACAAAATCACGCTTAACTTTATCGGTCGCTTTCTTTAGATTGAGTTCTTCTAAAAGAAACCTATCTAGTGTATCAGCGATTAGACCCTGATCTGGTGCATTAACAAGTCGTCCAAGCTCATATGGACTAGGCAGAACTTCTCTTACAGCTTGTTTTAAGAATCCGAAATCTGATGGATCTGTAATTCTGTTTGCTAATTGTAATGGGTTTTCTGCGTTTATTAATTTTCGTACGACATCCTTACCATATATTTCAGCCATTTGTGCATGACTTTGCTTGGCTTTATTGAATTGCGCTACGAAACCGTTTTCTTCTGTAAAACCTAGTCGTCTATCTAAACTAGAATATCCTTCTTCTAAAGATATCTGTACAGACGTAATAAGATTTCTTAAGAATCTACTTGCTTTTGCTCTTTGCTCTAAATCTGGAAACCCAAAATCGATAACATCTTTCAATCTTTGCTCATAGTTAGCGATTGCCGTGATAGGGAACCTATCAGGAACGGTTCTTTCAAATGTAAACTGCTCGGGTCTTCCTGTGATCAAAGTAGGATTTACAGATTCAAATGGCGGTTCTGGAGGACTTTCTACGACTATTTGTTGCTCAAACGCATCCATTACTGTTGTAATTTGTTGTCGTCCTTGTGCTGGAATAGCACCCTCTCTCATCGCTTGACGTAGATTATTAGATTCAGCAATGATCAACTGAGCCGGTACAAGTTCTCCGCCAGCTCTCTCTGTTGCTTCATTCAGTGCCTGATAATTTGCATTTCTAACATTTCTGTACTCGTTGTGATTATCAACTATTTTATCCCTGATCTGTGTGAGCGAAGTTGCTTGTGATTGTTGTTGTGGTGCTACATTATCCAGCGCATCCCTGGTAAGAGAATCTTTTAATTGTTCATTGATAACTGATGTTTCGACAGGATCTATTATGCGTTCAGCAGCTTCATTCACAGGAATACGTTCGCCGACTACATCAATAGTCAATCCTGGATCATTGACTTTTTGCGGTTTGTTTTTCCTTACAAAGTTGTTTACTTCTGATGAGGTGATATCTCTATCAAATCTAGTAATTTCGTCTGGAAAAACAGCTCCTCTCTGTCTTCTTATTTGAGAAAATTTCTGTGGATTGAATGTTGGCTTTGGGCTAAGAAAAATTCCAATTTCTACAAGATCTCTAGCATCTCTGATATCTCTCTCATCAACACCTGCATCGGAAAGTTTTTTTTCAACTAATTGACCTGTTCCTACAGCCACAGCTCCAACAGGACCAAAGACTAATCCTTGAGATGCTCCTTGTAAAAACGATGCAACATCCTCGCCAATTGGCGTTTGTGGCTTTACATCGATTCCCGTATAATCATGAACCAATTCTTCATATTCCTCTCTTGTTGGAAATATTGAATTTATAATTGCTCCAATATGTTGGAACATCGAAGGTCTTACTACTAATGGAGATACTCTTTCTGGAATTTCTATATCATCAGGTGCAATACCTAGTCTTCTGGTAATCGCATTATTTGTAATGCGATTCACTATATCGATGACATGTAAGCCTTCTTTTGCCTCTAGTATGTTTCCAACCGTATGAGCAAAGTCAATTGCCCCACGACCTAAACTCGTAGCTGATAACTGCGTAGCAACATCAAGCGCAACCCCTCTAGTATTATTGTCCTGAATTTGTTGCAAGATTTCATCATCGTTGAACCCTTCTATTCTAGCTCTTTCCACAACATCTTGGAATGCTTCATCTTCTTTACTTATCTCTTGCAGAATTTCCGATGATTCAAATCCTTGCTTTCTTGCTGCTATTACGGATGAGGGTTTAACAGGAAATGTCATGTTTAGCCTTTAAGCACAGACTGAAGTCGTTTTCTTCTTTCTTCTGGTGATTCTTTTGGTTGCTTCTCTAATGCTTCCTGTTGTTTTAATTCAGCGAAGCGTTCTGCCGTTAGATCCAATATTTTTTGTTCTAATGCTGGATCTCTAAACGCATTTTCCTCCTGAGTTAGCTCATTGACAACATCTGCGTAGATTATTCGCTCTTGCAATGTGTCTTTCCAAATTCTATATGCCTCTAAATTTGCCTCTTCGGACTTTCCTTTTTTGAATAGACTTTCCTCTAGCAATCTTAATTTTGCATCAGTAAGTCTTATTCCTTTGGTGTCTCCAAGTTCAATTAAAGATCTCTTTCTAACTGTGTCTAGTCGTTGTTCATCCTTTGTGGTCGTTTGACCTTTGATCCATCGAAATGCTGATCTAGCAAGAGCACCAGCACCCTCACCTAGTACATTTCCAGATGTTATAGCACTTTCAACACCTTCCGATTCTCTAAGTAATGATTTTGCTTTTTTTGCATCTGATCTAATCCCACTAATCAATTTTTTATTTGCATTTATTGTTTGCTTAATCTCTGGATCGGTTTTTTCTTGCGCTTTCGTCCTCTCACGAATCAAATCCTTTTGCTGTTCAAATGCTGATTGCTGTAATTCTTTTTGACGTGCAAATTGCCTTTCCTCTTTAGCTTCACCTGCTTTTCTTTCCTGTGCTTGTTGAAAGGCACCAGCAAAACCACGCAAAAACGCCTCTAATGGATCATTGGATGGAAAAATTGTCATGTAGTTCCCCCTGGAGTTTGACTAGCTGATGGATTACTAAATAGACGATTTCCAAGCGCACCACCAAACGGTCCACCAAGAAGCGATCCTCCAACAGTTCCAAAAAGACCTGCTGCTGCTCCAAGTGGATTGCTGCCTTCCTGAATTAAAGGCTTTGTCGCTCCCAGTCCCAACGCCTGACTTAGCAACGCCATCTGATTCTGAAGCCCCTGCTGCTGGAAACCACCAAGCTGCGCTGCAAGATTGCTCTGAACGTCCGTTGCAGCTTGCGCAAGAGCCTGATTCAAACCACTTGAGCTACTTGCCCCCTGTCCAACAAATTGCTCTTGTATAGCCGGTATAACCTGCCGTCTGAATTGTTCCAGCGTAGGCTCTGCTACCTGCTGCTGAAAAAAACCCTGCTGTGTCTGTGGGTCAAACAATCGATTGATGTCTGTACCCAAGATGCGCTCGAATACCTGTCGCTGCGCTGGATCAAGTAAATCTGCTGTTCCTACCTGTTTAGGGGGAGATCCGGCCATCTAAGCCTCCATGAGAATTGTTTTCGATGGCTTATAGCCTTGTAGCATGTACCATGCTGGCCTAGTGGTGAGCCATCTCGCCTTGTCAAGTTTCAATATGAATTTAATGAATTGCAACAGCTTTATCAAGGATTTAATATGCTCTCTTGTATGCCAGTAACTACGGTCTACACTGTAGCAATTAATCCAAAGTACGCTCTCTATCGGATCAATGTCGCACCAACAGAACCCCTTCACACCATCATTCAGCAGACCAAATAACATACCGCCATCCTCAACAGACGACTTGATCAATGATCGATATGTATCAGGAGAACACCTTAGATCTTTGACTTGAGATATAAGATAATCGGGAATTTCATTCGGCTTGATCCACTCAAAATCAACCGCCCCCTTCTGGAAGATATGGTCCAAAGATTGTGACATTAAACTGACCTTCTAATGATGCGCCCCCATCGTGGCCGATGCCAATATCATCATTCAGCGCAGCAAGTACAATGCTTACTGTATCCCAAGTTCCAGATGATGGAGTAAATGTACTTAGGCTAGTAAATGTAGCTTCTGTTCCGACTATCGGCTTTTGAATGATTGAACACTGCTGAGGCATATTGTCCTCTAATCCGCTGACCATGATATAAAACATTCCCAACTTAGGAAGCATCTGTAATTTTACACCAGGGGGAGACGTGACACCCGTCTTGGACGTGCTGATAATCGTCATCTCATAGGTGTTATTCACACCAACCGCAATCTCCTCATACATCTTTTTCATAAGACGGTGCTGCTCGGTAAGATAGTCTTTGAGGTCGGTGAATCCCTTGATATCGAGAATCCGCTGATCAAGTGGATAATTAAACGTATCATCAATATTAGGCATGTAATTCAACCCTGCCTGCTGGTCTGAACCAAAAAATCATCGCATGAAGATCCACGTACTGATCCTGACCACTGGTGCTCATTTGCATTTCATGCCATGCCCCAGTTGCTCCAGGGTAAATCCGCTTTACAACACGATCAGATGAACCAAATTCTCTTGTCAGATCCAGTGTGATCGTATCAGAGCCGTCAATCTCATACGCATCCGTCTCCGCATCAATGAAGAACTGAACATCAACCGTAGCCGTAGAATCTCGGCTGAAAAGCAAATCAACGTATCCCAATTCACAATTCGTGCCTTCAGAGATAAAAGGGTTGAATCGCTTTGTCTTCAAAGTAGACGTAAAATTGTGTCCTGTAACGTCCGACCCCGTATCAACCGCCCGATCTGCACCACCACGATACAACTCCCAAATATCGCCAGTCTGATCGCCCATTAACGGAACCGCTGCACCTATCTGAAAACGGCCGTCATTCCACGCTCTGTGATACTCGTTCCACTCTTCATTTACCGCTGACCAAGTAACATCATCAGATGTTTCCTGGTACTCACCAAGAACCGAAATGCCAAACGTCCGAATGACCTCCCCACCAGAGCTGTACGCTGTAAAGCCACTTGAATCCACACCCTCAAGCTCAAATGTCGTCGAAGTGGAGTTAGCAACGATATAGGTGTTGTCGTTAACTTCAGTCATTCCACTGACATTATCGATCGTAATTCGATCCCCATCGGTTAAATTATGCGCCTCTTCAGTCGTTACAACCGCCGGATCAGCCTGAGTAATACCAGTAATATTTGTTCGATTAGCCAGATCGTAAGTAGTCCACCCCTCATCTTCAAAATGATAGACAAGCGCATGCTGAATATCCTCTTCAAGAACATCTGCATAACTCGTCAAAACACGCTCGACTTCCTCAAACTTATAGGAAAAGAACTGAGGTATAAGATTCGTATTGAACTGCCTAGCAAAGTCTGGAATCGCCAAATCAAGACGATCTATACTAGACCCATTGCAAGCCAAAATACCTGTTGATCCAATAGCTGTAAGAAACTTGTCAAACTTGGCTGTTCCAAAGGCTGCCTCAATTTTTCGTGTTGATGATATAAGCTCCCATCTAAATGGAAGTATCGCATTGCCCGTATATCGAAGCATCCACACAGACTTGCGGAAGAAAACAATCAAATTATCCTGAAGAAACGCAGCAGATACAATCGGATCACCTGTAGGCGCATCAATAAACCCACCTGTACCGCCATTATTCTGATCATGCCAGTCATCCGCATCACCAGGAACAGAAAACCTCGCACGCTTGTTTAAAGTGGTTCCAGACTCAATCGTCGACAGCGCAATCAAACGATCTTTGTAAACAAAGAGATGCTTCGCACTATTCATGTCATTCGTAGAACCGCCGCTAAAATCAGCGACCACTCTAGACAACGTAGAACCATCGTATTTCAGCGACTGATCCTTGCCATTCGCAATATAAACCGCTCCCTTGTAGTTGACCCAAGAAAGCTTGTTAGTCGCTGTACCACTGAAATGATTTATCAGGTAAACCTTGCCAGTAGCTGCACCACCTGTATAAGTCTTAGTCCCTGCAGTCTCACCCTGTAACTCAAACGTTGTCGCCGTCTTATTCGCCACGATATAAACATTGTCATCGATCTCTGTCATTCCAGCAGAAACAGTAACTCTAACAACATCACCATTACTGAGGTTATGATTCGCTGCCGTTGTTGCTACCGGTGGATCGGCTGCTGTGATATTATTGATATCTCCCATCTCAACTTCGAGATGGTCAAAGCGACTATTCGTGCTGTCCCAAGACCCAAGGTTGACAGTATCGCCGACTATCAAATCTTCATTATCATTGCTATCTCGATGAAGAACAAATCCTGTAATCGGATTCTTAGATACTAGATAAACCCTACCACTTCCCTGAGTATGAACCGTGAAATTACCGCTATTCGTTCCAGAAAGCTTGAATGTCGTCGCTGTCTTATCGTAAATCGTGTAACGACTGCCATTTAATTCAGTTGTACCGACAACGCTCCTAAAGATCACCTCATCGCCATCACTTAGCCCATGATCCCCATCAGTCGTAACAACTACCGGATCCGTTCCAGAAAGTGTGATGTCGTAAACAGTAGAACCAAGACTCGTAAACGAGGCAAAACGCTTGTAACCCAAACGCCTAGAAATCACCCCATCTCTCATATCAACATTTTCAGCAATCTGGAATGCCTCACCAGGAATCTTCCACGGCTCCAGATTCTCTCTCAAACCTGCTCGAAAATCACCAATGAGAAACGGTTGAAAT
>JABAOG010002674.1_pt1 | contig 40287 bp, 61 predicted proteins | sample 7062131 | NCBI WGS metagenome assembly JABAOG01 (sample SAMN14538629, study PRJNA623070) | marine sediment metagenome | biome: marine biome [ENVO:00000428]; feature: marine pelagic biome [ENVO:01000023]; material: deep marine sediment [ENVO:00002113] | place: India: Arabian Sea | collected... | reverse complement strand
CCGCCGCCCCGGATTTGACGGAAATCGCGCTTGCGTATGTTGCGCATTCTACAAACGCCAGCCCTGGCCCTCGCCGTGTTCGTCGGCGGCCTCGATGCTCACGACGAGCAGCGGGAGGAGCACGCCGCCCTCGCCGGCGCGATGTCCGAGGCCCTCGTGGTCCCGGCCAGCCGGTCGCGGCGCCCCTACCACTGGGGATTCTGCCGCCGGGCCCCGGGCGGGTGCCGAGCCCGCCTCGATGCCTTCGCCTGGTCGTTCGTCCGGCACGGCCGCCGGCATGAGGTGGACCCGTGGACCCTCGCCGCGATGGCATGGGTCGAGAGCCGCTACAACCCGGCGGTCACTGGCGCGGCAGGCGAGCGGGGGATCCTTCAGCTGCTCCCCAGGTGGCGGCGCGGCCTCCCGTTCTTCCGCGAGAAGGCCGAGTGCCTCCGGAAGACGGACGCGTGCCAGGACTCGATCATCGGCAAGGCGGCCCGGATGCTGGCCCGCTCGGTCGAGGTCTGCGGGTCCGTCGAGTCCGGGCTAGGCCGATACAACACCGGGCGTTGCGTCGAGGGCACACGCTACGCACGTGGAGTGGAGCTGGCGCGCCGAAAGCTCCGGAGCCTCGCGGAATGACCGCCAACGTCATCAAGACCGGCGGCAAGACACGCCCGGCGCGTGGCGGCTGGGGCGTCCGGCTCACCCTGCCCGATTGGACGTTCGACCTCAGGCCGGCCCCCCTGACGGCTCGGGTGGGGGATGCTGTCCTCGCGGCGACTCGGGATGCGATCCGGGCCGGGCGGAACGTCGAGACCGGCGCACGCCAGAACCGCGGCTACGACACCGGTCGGTTTGCGAGGACGATCCTCCGTACGGAGGTCGAGGCCCGCGGCGCACGGGCGCGATGTGAGATCGCGGCCCGAGTCGTCGGACGGCACAACTACCCCGCCTTCGTCTCGCAGGAGGAGAAGCGCGGATACGAGTATTTCGGATGGCCCGGGAGGGTCGTCGACGAGGAGCTCGAACGATGGCTCGAGGAAGTGACGGCCGGGAGGCGCGTCAAGGCCAACGAAGGGGAACGCGAGGCGGCGGAGGTCTAAAAAAGGTCTCGAAGGCGCGTCTGGAAAAGGAGCTGACGCACACCGAACGGGAGCTCGAGTACGTCCACCTGGAGGACGACCCTGGCGACGTGGTCACGGCGAAGAAGATCGCCGGTCTCAGCTGCAAAATATGGAGTCTGAAACGTCGCCTCGCAGCGATCGAACAGCGGGTGGCCGACGAGTTGGACTTTGACCGCAAGCTGCGCGACTGGATGCAGGAGCGAACGCGTCTCGAGCGGCAAGCGCCTCAGGCCCTCATCGACGCGAAGGAGCTGCTCGAGCGGAGGGAGTCCCGGCGGGGCAAGCTGGCCGAGCTAGCGGGGCGAGTTGCCCAGCTATGAATACGGCCGCCGAAGCCGCGAGGTCGACGAGGTCATCCGGGAGGCGAACCGGGAGACGCTCTTCTGGTTCCACCGCCCGATGTGGATTCACCGGGCCGGAGACACAGGTAAGCGTTGCCCCTGCGGGTNNGTTGCCCCTGCGGGTGCGGGTCGACGGTCGGATGGGCGTTTACCGAGCGGCCGCACATCGACCTGCTCGTCGATACGTTCGACGGGACGAGGATCCTTCGGGCCGCAGCCGAAGGCAGTCCGGAAACTCTCGCCGACTGGGAACTGCTCGCGAAGCAGGCGAAGCGGGTCGACATCCCGCTCCGGTGCTCCGAGGCGCAGGCCGAGTTCCACTGGGACCTGGTCCACAAGGTTCTGATCGGAGCCGGGGGCGAGCGCGGGGGAAAAACTCAGTGGCTCGCCGAATGGTCCGCCGACGGGATGCTTCTTCTCGGGGGGCCGGGGGCGCGGTTTCTTTGGGTCGCCCCGACCCAGGACGACACGCAGACCGCGGTCGACAAGCTGGTTCGCGGGTACGAGTCGGACCGGTGGAACCCGCCGATCTTTCCCGCCGAACTCGTCGTGCATGCGCCGAGGACGAAGCGGGAAGACGACCAGGCTATCAGGCTCGTCGATGGCTCGGCGCTCTACCTGAAGCACGCCGCCGGTGACGGCACGAACATCGCGGGCGACCCGTACAGAAGGGTAGCGGTCGACGAGTTCGAGAAGATACGCGACCAGCGGAACTGGGACACCGCACTCGGGCGCGTGCTCGACACGGGGGGTCAAGTCGGCGGGGCATCGACCCCAGTCGTCGGCTCATGGGCGAAGCGAAAAATCATCGATATAGGCGTTTCCTACCAACGGGCACGAGAGATCGAGGCACGAGGCGGGAAGGTCATCACGATCGTTCAGAAGTTCACGTGCTTCGACAACCCGTGGATGTCCTATGAGAACGTGAAAGACACGGTTCTGGCGAAGGCCGGAACTACGGACTTCGACGAAGCGTTGAAACATCCGGCAGTCCGCCGCGAAGTCTTCGGCGAGCACGTCGGCGACCAGCCGTTCTGTTGGCCGCACTACACCCCCGAGCGTCACGATCTCCACGGCGATGTGGACCTGCGCGCCTGGGGCTTCCGGAACGTCACGCGGATTGCGTTTCGGTCGTTCTTCCGAGGTTCTCCATGCTCGCTCGATCGAGCTGGAGGCCAGGATTTCAACGTCGGCGGGATGTCGACGGTGATAGGGCACGTCTGCACACTCCTCGACGAGGAGGACATCGAGGACCCGCGGAGATGGCACCTCGTCATCACCGATGAGGTCTTCGAGCCCGGCGACACCTTCATGCACGGGCAGCGGCTCATCGAGCGTGGGTTCTCGAAACTCGCGATTGCCTGCGACCCCACGGGCGCGATGCCTAACCAACCGGCCGCTCAGGGCCACTACACGCAGACAGCGAGCACACCGGCAGAGATCCTCGATCAGGCTGGGCACGATTGCCGCGCGTGCCACTGGTCACCGAACGGGAACCCGTCGCATCCGGCGAAGCGGGACATGGTCAACGTGGTAAACGCGCTCTTCCGGGCGGATCGGGCGCGCGTGCACGAGAGGTGCTCGAATCTTCGCCGCGTACTCGTATCGCAGCTGCGGAATCCGGACGGAACTCCGTACAAACCGAGCGGTTCCAAGGCCGATCGGGAGTCTGGGATCACCGACGCGCTGACCTATCTCGCCTGGCCCGTGTTTTCGGATGAGCTGGTCCCGATTCTCAAGGCCGTTTGATGGCGCTTTTCCCTCCAGTCCCCGGCCCAGGCCGAACCGACACGCTTTCCGACCACGAGTTCCGAAACCTCGTCGAGCGTACGACGCAGGAAGTCCTGCTGAAGACGAAGCGGGCACAGCAGGACCGGTTCGCAATCTGGATCGAGGACTTCGGCGACCTCGTAAAACGGAAGATCCGGACCACATTCGAGGATCCGGAGACCGTAACGAGGATCGGGCAGTTCCTCACGACCCGAATCAACCTCGGGAAGGACGTCACGAAGGCGGTCTCTGTCGTCTATAAGCACGGGGCGCGGCGCGTCGTGCAGGACGCGAGTACAGATGAGCAGGAAGCCTGGTCCCGGTGGCTTCGGCAGCTGACACTCGACGCTCGGGCCCTCGAATTCAACCGACTCGGGTTCCTCTGCGGCCCGGTACTCACCGTACCGACGCCGCGAGGCGGTCGGATGACCGTCGACCGGTTTGTGCCGCACCAGTACGAGGTGATCCAGGACGAGGACGACCCGCTGGGGAGACCCCGGGCGGCCGCATGGTCGATCGTCGACCCCGATCCATCGAAGCAAACCGAATCGATCACCGTCGTCCTCGATTCCGAGGCCTGGCACTTCCTCACCCCGCAGATGCGGCCGGCGAGAGCACCCATCGTGCACGGACTGGGGATGTTCCCGGGCGAGGTGATGCGACTCGATGACCCGATCGAGGAATGGTGGTCTCCGACGTGGAATGACCGGCTCCGCGAGGGCACGGTCGACGCGGCGTACTGGGACACGCTGCTCGATTGGACCCGAAAGTCCCAAAACAAGAAGCTGTACCACGCGATCGGGCCCATCACAGGGCTTCAGCAGAAGCTCGACCCGGAGTATCCGGTCCTGCTCTCGGGCAAGGGGTCCGCGGTGGCGAACGTCGGCGTCGACGACTTCGACACGAGCCCGGAAAACTTCATCGCCCACATCCGTCACGTCGCGGACACGCTCGAACGGTCGTACGGGGTNNGCTTCGGCGATCGAGGTCTCAATCTCGCATGACCGGCTGAACGAACTTCGGAACGAGCAGACCCCGTTCTGCCGCCGATGGGAACACGGGTTCGCGGCGAAGGCATCGGCGATGGCCCGACGGTTTCGGATCCGTGGCTGGATGGACCTACCGCAGACCGAGGACGTGCTCGCATCCTATGCGGTCGAGTATCCCGAACTCGATCGGACGGACGACCCGCTGCGGAAGCAGCAAATCGAGGATTGGAACCTCAAGCGAGGCCTAATCAGCCATATCGACCTCGCGCACCGGCAGCGGCCGGAGCTCACGCGCGCGCAGGCGAAGGACTGGCTCTTCGAGAACATCGACGAGCAGGCCGAAGTGATAACGCGGCTCACGAAGCGCGACCAGTCGCTCGTGCCAACGGATGACGCGCCGGACATCGAGACCCCCGCCCAGCAGTTCGGGCGGAAGGGGCCCGAGGTTCGCGACCAGAACCGCCCCCGGGAGGGGGAGGAGTAGACCATGATGTTTCGATTTTGGAGCCTTCCGCTTCCGAACCTCCAGCAAGCCGACGATTCTGGCGGCGGCGGTGGGACTGCGGACGAGGGGGGATCCGACGAGGGCGGAGCCGGCGACGATGCCGGATCGTCCGATGGTGATGGCGACGAAGGCCGGGATCGGCTGCATCGCCTCGACAAGAGGAACGGGGAGCTTGCACGGAGGCTGAAGGAGCAAGGTTCGGAGCTGGAGAAGCTGCGGGCCGAAAAGCGGGAGCGGGAGGAGTCGCAAGCGAGGGAGAGCGGCGAGCTGTCAAAAATCGTCGAGTTGAAGGAGGCCGATGCCGCGAAGGCGACGGCGGAACGCGACGAGGCGAACGCGAAGCTCGAAAAGCTGCAAGAGGGGATCAGGGAACGCGACCTCCTGGATTGGGTGGCGCTGCGGGCCGAGATCCCACCATCGGAACGAAACAGACTCGAAGCCACGTTTCTCCTCGGGAAGAAGAGGGGCAAGGTTTCAGGCGACTTCGACGACTTGGACAAGTACGGACCGAAGGCGCTGAAGGAGCTCGCAAAGCTCGATGCGGGTCTGTTCGAGGGTGTGTCGGATGGGGACGGGCCACCGCCTCCGACCGACACGGATTCGGACACCACACGCAACGCACGTCGGCAACGATCCGCCCTCTCAAACGAGTGGAAGGACACGCCGTGGGCGAGGCAGAAACCTTTCGGAGTCTAGACCATGGCGGTCATCAGCAACGCAACTACCACCACGAGCCTCACCGAGGTTGTGAAGAGTGAGGAGATCAGCACGATCGTCCTCGAGGCGAACAGGAGCGCGCCGATCGCAAACGCCATTTCATGGTATCGCGACGCGAGCGACATCCGCTCGCTTACGTTCACCCAGACCATCTGGGAGCGGGCGCTCGTGCCCACGAGCGAGGCATCGGGCAAGGCGGAAAGCGACGAGTTCGCTGTAACTGAGCAGACGATGGCCCAGGTGCAGGTCTCCCATGCGGACGTCGGCATCTACAAGTGGCTCTCTGACCAAGCTCGTAGGCGCACGGTTCTATCCGACGTCGTGGCGGAACTGGTCCGACAGTCCATCATCGAAATGTTCGACCAGTGGAACGAGGATCTTCTCGCGAACATCACATCGGCGACCAATGCGTCGAGCTTCGCTGCGGCGCCGCTTACGTTGGCGAACTGGGGCACCGCACGAGCGGCATTCCTCGCTCAAAACCCAAATGGCGAGCGATTTGCGTTCGCAGGCCACAACGACCAGTTCAGGGACCTCACGGCGGACCTTCGGGCAACCGGCGGTTCCATCTGGGCGGGGTCGCATGGCGACCAGGCGAGCGGCATCATGTCCAACGTCCAGGGCGGATTCCGTGGGTTCTTCGAGGGCTTCGAGCTCTATGAGTCTGGTCTCATCCCGGCGTTCGACGGGTCGAATTGGTCGGGTGCGATGTGCTCGGCAGGAAACCTCGGCGCACTCATGTTCGTCGGGTGGACCAAAATCATGACCGAGTCCCGTCGGGTACCCACGCGAAAGGGCGACGAGCTCGTGACATCGATGGAATACGGGACTGGCATCTCGAACCAGTCGAACCTACGCGAAGTCGTTTCCCAGACCTAGTCGCTCCTGGCTGGGAAGACCCGCCGGCGGGGTGTGGCGCGTACCCGCCGGCGGGCATTTTGCGCGCCAAAGAAGGAAACCGAGATGATCGTCATCGATCCAAAGGGTAACGAGCGAGACACTGACGAACTGGCACGGGGCCGATCGGCCGACGGGAAGAAAGTTACGAAGCCGCACCTCGCCATCTACACAGATGAGAAAGGGAAGACCCATCTCACGGAGAAGGCGAAGAATCAGGGCTGGTACGTTCGGGGAGAGAAGCCTCGACCGTCCGAGGTGACCGGCATCCCCGTCACCGGGAAGACGCCCGAGTAATGCTACGCACGATAGGGCCACTTCCAGTTCGGCACGTCGTCGATCCGAAGGGCAGGATCCGGCGCCTGAAGATCGCCCAGAACATCTCCCACCCGTGCCTCCAGATCGAGGAGGTGGTGGGGCCGAACGGCCCTCGGATCGTCGTCGAGATCCGGGGAACCTACGTCCGCGATGGCTGGGAGTTCCTAGAGCGGATCTACGGCGCCGACCCGAATCCCCAGCTCCGCGCCGAGGGTTACCGACGATACGTGGAGTGGGAAAACGCCGGGTTGGGCGGGCGCCTCTCGCAGGCGCCGAAGCCGGAATCGCCGGCGCTACCACTCGGCGCCCAGAACATGCACACCCAGGGATTCCCCGAGGAGTGGCTCCCCGAGGAAGTCCGGAAGCGACGAGCAGGCACGTCCGACGTATCGGCCGGTGCCTACGAGCCGCCGGAGGCACCGAATGGACGGTCCGACGCATTGGAGAGCAGCTCGAGTCCGAATCGAAAAGGACAAGGTCGAGCAAAAGCTTCGTGAGCGGGCCGAAGGCCTGATCGGGTGGAGCGAGCACAGGATCCGCGAGTGGGCCCACCGGACGGCCACGGAGGAATGCCGGGAGGCCCTCGCGCGGGAGTCGAGGACGGAAGCCGCGGAACGGAAGCGGCGCAGCGGTGAGGCAGCATGATCGGCATCGAAGGGCACATCGTCGTATATGGGGAGGGCGCGCAGACCCTCCGCACGGTCGCTCTCGACCGGCGCGGTGAGCCCGTCGTTCCGTCGGCGGCGACCTATTCGATCGTCGCCCTGTTTCGGGCGTCCACCGCGGACACCCGGACCGTGCAAGCGTCCACCGCGGCCACCATCGATTCGGTCTCGACCACGATTTCGGCCGCCGGCGGGCCAGACACCGCCAACCCGCGGGAGATCTCGGCCACGAGTGCGGCGGGGATCCTCGCTGGGCACCGGTACCTCCTCGGCGACGGACCGACGGAGGAAGTCGCCGTCGAAGCGCTGAACGGGACCACGCTCACGCTGGAGCGGGCCCCGCTGTATTCCCATGCTTCGGGTGCCGCCCTCGTGGGGCTCGAGATCTCGGGGACATTTCCCGCCGCCGAGGTGAACGACGAGGACAACGTGAAGGGGGGCGGGGGGCCCTACGCCGTGATCTGGGACCTGACGATCGCCGGGGAGACCCAGGTCACCCGCGAGCTGGTGTGGATCCGTCGGAGCCATGTTCGTCCGTTCCTGACGCTGACCGACGCCACCAAGCCGGATCCGACCATTACCGTGCGGCTCGGCGACCGATCTGATCCCGATCTCCTGCTTCAGGTCGCCCACGAGGACTACCGGAATGCAATCCGTAAGGTCGGTCGCGACCCTGCCGACTTCTATTCCCGCGAGGTGGGTGCGAGCGCGGTCCGGGCGAGGTTCTTGCTGCTCGCGTCGATGATCCTACGCGAAGAGGACAACCGGCAGTTCTGGCGCGATGAGTGGGATTCTGAGATCTCGTCGATCCAGATCGGTCGCCACGCGCAGGGGACCGTGCTCACGGACCGGGACAGCGACACGGCCGACGAAGGCTCATCCACGGCGTTCTCGCACCCGTTCACGCTGTCCTGATGGCCACGCTCACCCCAACGACGCCGAGGAATATCCTCGCCGACTTCAAGACGCAGATCCTCGCCATCTCGCCGACGCACCCAATCGACCAGGACCAAACCTGGGCGTACGTCGAATCCCGCTCGATCGTCGAGGGGGCGACCCGGCTGCGGGCGTTCACGTTCGAGGCGATGGTCGCCCACGAGCGCGTNNGAGACTACATGTTCGAGCTGCGGATCTGGACGTCCTACGGGGGGATGTCCGAGCCCGGAGACGACTCGATCATCACGGTCGACGGGATCGAGCTCGCAGAGAAGTTGCAGTCTCGTTACGAGCCAGCCCTCGCCGGGCTGATCAGCGTGACGAAGAGCGACGAGCCATGGATCGAGGGCGAGGAATCGGCCCCCGGGCGGAGGTACGGTGCGCACGTGTTCGACGTCGCGTTCTGGGCCGCGCATCTGATTTGACGGAGCCAACGACGACATGACGTCACCAGCAAATCCGAGGGAATGGGCGTTCTTCCAGGAGACGACCGCGGGCAGCGGCCCGGCCGACTGGGCCGCATCCGGAACCCGCGTGCGAGTGATCGAGGGGACCCCTGACCCGGCGACGATCAAGCCGACCTCGATCGACGACCCGCGCGCGCAAGAGGATATCTTCACGGAAAACGACCAGGTCATCGGCCTGGAAAATCACGAATACGGCGTATCGATCCCCCTGTGCGGCGCCGAGGTGGCGACGGATGTTGCTACGCAGGTTGCTGCGACATCATACGCGACTATCCTCGAGCACTGCCTCGGGGGCATGTGGCGCGGGACTCGGACCTTTTGCAAGGTCGGCGGAACCCACACGGCGACGCAGGTCGAGCTGAACAGCTCCACCGGCTATGACGAGGGGACCTTCCTCGCGGTCGAGGATGCCGACGACACCGGCCGATTGTTCATCCGCCGTGTGACCGCCGTGTCCGGCGATCAGATGACCCTCGACGAAGCGCTGCCGTTCACGCCCGCGGACAATGACGTCATCTGGCCATGTATCGACCTGTACGTAGATGAATCAGTCCTGAAGGACTCTCTGGTCGGCCCGAAGCAGTTCTCGACGCTCTCGCAGACCGGCGGCGCGGCGTCGGGCGAGTACTTCGAGTCGAACGGCTGCAAAATCGAGCTCACGAGGATCGTACCGGTTCGGAATCAGCTGCTTGCATGCGAGCTCACCGTGAAGGCAGCGAGCCTGAAGGACCCCACAGAGGTGTCCGAGCCATCGTGGTCGGGCGATCCCGACGGTCTTGCAGGTGTGCCCGTCGGCCCGGATGGGAAGGCGTTCTTCCAGGACTACGGCACGACTACGGCGAGCCTCGTGCATGTTGCCGATCTGAACATCGATGTCGGTGTGCCCGTCGTTCGTCATGAGACGAACACAGAGGTCACCGCTGGGATGCAGGGTACCCGTGGGTACGGCACGCAGCCTGCCCGTACGATGTTGAACTTCACCCAGTCCCCCTGGTCGTCCGACGGGATCACGGACTACAAGGCGGGAACGAAGAAGGTTTTCCGCTGGCAAAAGGTCGGAGCAGCCGGCCAGTGCGTTGCGTTGCACTTCTCGCGCGTAGAATGGCTGGAAGAGCAGTCCCGCGGCGAGAAAAACGCGATATCGACGAACGTGCACCAGCTGAAGGCGCACAAGGATACGACGAACGCGGCCGCGAGCTCCTCGGAGCAGTGGCGGTCAAAGATTCACATCGTTTTGGCGTGACGCCCCGCGACGGGGCAGGAAGACGAGGCCCGAGATGGGGCTCAAGAAACGAAGGCGGCCGCCGCAGCATCGAGCGGACGCCGAAGCCGTCCTGATTCTCAAGCAGGACGACGCATGGGACCATGAGCGCATCGAGGCGGAGATCGCCGAGTTGCAGTCGGAGTTCGAGGGGAGCGCCGAGGACGACCGGCCGCCGCACCCGGTCGAGGAGTACTGGGCGGGCAAGACCCGGTTTGACCTCGATGCGTCGACCCAGTTCCGCGGGAAGGTGGTCACTGCGCGCGAGTACCTCGACGAGTCAAAGGGGCCCGTCGAGTTCATCCTGCGCAAGCTCGACGGGACGAAGTATCGCGGGATATTGTCGCGGATGCGCGTTCAGAACGGCGTCGTCATGGAGACGGTATCAGCGACTCACGAGGCGTGTCGCATTGGGATCAAGTCCGTGCGAGGGATGAAACTTCCGACCGCGAAGACTGGCAGGCTCGGCCGCGAAGACACCGATGCGCTAGTCGACCTCGACATCGATCTCGAAATCGGCTCTGCCGTTCTCGCCCTGGCTCGCCCACTGGACGAAGACGAAAAAAAAGCATCCGCCTCCTAGCCTGGTCATGGGTCCCCGTGCCTCCTGCGACGCAGGGGGCGGCATGGAGGCGGCAGGACGCCTACGACTGTCATCGGCATTGCCTCGGGACGAATGGAGATCCATCCCGGCGCCCGCGATGGCGTTGTGCGCTCCTGGACTTCGCCGAGGAGCTCTGGCAAGAGCCGTCGGATCACCCGACGGTATGGCTGGGAGGCGAACCGTCTGAGCCTGTGACCGATCGCCGAGCCGAGGGGCATGCGGACGGCTGCCCCGGGGCATGGGCTCGATGCGAATGGGTCCGATCGCTCGTGCCCTACTTCCGCCACCGGGCGCAGGGCGTTTGGTCGGAAAACGTCCGTCTGTCCCGATGCGAGGACCCGCTCGTGCTCGAGGCCGTCGAGTATTGGGAGACCCAGGTGATTCGGGCCGACGGCCACTTCTGGGAGCTCCAGATCTGAATGGCACTCACCAAACGCGGGAAGCTGGAGGTATCCGCCGATACCTCTCGCGCCGTGTCAGGGGTCGGGAAGTACGCCCGAAGCCTCGACAAGGCGAAGGCGGCCACCGAGGCCGCGAACTCGGCAACCGAAAAGCTCGGCTCAGGCTTCGGCGGTCTGGTCGACCAGCTGGGGCGTGTCGGGCTGGCGTTCGTCGGGGCCCAGGGGATCATCCGGAGCGTCGCTGCCGTCGCCCGTGGGTTCGATGAACTCGCCGGCCGTTCGTTCAAGCTCCAGGCGGTAATGGGCAACCTCCCGATCGGTATCGGTCGGGCCAGGGATGCGACGATGGGGCTCGTCGAGGATTACGAGCTTGCCGTGGCGGCCTCGAAAGCCGTGCGGCTCGGTGCGGTCGAAAGCGAGGAGCAGTTCGCGAAGCTGGCCGAAGCAGCAACGAAGCTGGGCCTGTCGATCGGCGAGGATGCCTCGAAGGCGGTCTCGGACCTGACGACCGGCCTCGCCCGCGCGTCCATGCCGATCCTCGACAACCTGGGGATCATTCTCAAGGTCGGCGATGCTCACGAGATCTACGCCGAGCGCATCGGAAAGACGGTCTCGGAGCTCACCGCCCAGGAAAAACAGCAAGCGTTCGTCACCGTCGGGTTGGAGCGAGCCGAGGAGGCGGCGTCGAAGGTCCAACTTCAGGTCGACGAGACCACGAAGAGCTGGAAGCAGTTCAAAACGGACATGCAGAACCTCGCCGACGAGGTGCTGCCGAATCTGCTCGAGTCCCTGAGCCTCGTGGTCGAGGCGCTGAAGGGAACGAAGCAGCTGTTCGACGACTTCTTCCGCTCGCCCGAGGTCCAGGCCGCTCTCGCGATGCAGACCACGACGACGCGGGGGGCCCCGAGGACGTTCGGTCAGATCCACGAGGACGATGCCATGGCGGCCCAGGATGCCGCGCTCGCCGAGATGGCAGCGGCGACGAACGCTCGGCTCGAAGCGTCCGGCGTCTTCCGGGGGCGCCGGGGTGGGCGGCGTAGAGGTCGGCGACGGGACCCGATCGAAGAACTCCTTTCGGGAGGCGGCGCCGCGCTACCAGATTTCGCGCTCCCCAGATCGTTTGGAGCCGACCTCGTGGGGTCCCTCGACGAGTCCGGTGACATCGGAAGTGCTGCATTCGAGGAGGCGGCGAATGAACGTTTCGAGGCCCTCGTCGAGGCTTCCCGGGACGCCAACGCGAAGCTCATCGACCTCGAGGAGGCGCGGGCGAAGCGGGAGAAGGAACTCCACAAAGAGCGTATGGCGCGGATCGATGAGGAGCGGGCGAAGCGCGAGAAGCTTTTCCAGGACATCTCCGACACGTCGATGCTCGCCGCGAACACCGCTCGGCTCGCCGCCGAGGTCGGCGCCCAATCGGACGAGCGACGGCTCAAGGCGTTCGCGGCGGCGGCGGGCGTCGAAGCCGCGATTCATGCAGCCCTCGAGGCGGCGCGGTCCATCGCGGCGTTTGCCTCCTACCGGTACGGCGCCGGGGTGCAGCACGCCGCGGCCGCTGTAGCGTTCACCACGGCCTCGATCCAGGCGTTCAGGACGGCCGGGGGCGGCGGGGGCGGCGGGGGCGGAGCGGGTGGGGTTGCCCCACGTGGCGCGAGGACGGGCGGAGGCCCCGTTCTCGGCCAGGGGTTCCAGCCATCCGGCGGCGCCCAGGGCAATCGGGCCGACGCCGCATTCCCGCGGTCGCCCGGCATCCCCTCGCAGGGGGATCAGGAGGGGATTGCCGGCGGGGCCGGGGCGCTACCGGGCGGCGGTGGCGGCGGCCGCGTCGTCGTCGTGAACTTTCAGAAGGACTCGATCAAGTCGCTCGGGCGCGTCGACGAGGACGAGATCGCGATGAAGGCTTCGACCGCGATCCGCCGCGTCGAGGCATCGATCGGGAGGCGGTGACGGAATGGCCACCTCAGATTGGCTCGTCGGCGCTTGGCAGAACGCCCCCGCATTTGCGTTCACCGTGAACGGGAATGCCAAGGCGATCGCTGCCGACGATTGGTACCTGTACGACGCGACCGCTTCGATCTCGCTCATCTCGAAGATCGAGTCTCTCGTGCAGGAGGAGTACGGCTCGGCGACGGTGACGATCACCAAGTCCGGGCGCGTGAAGTTCTCGAACGGTACGGCAATGACGATCGCATGGGGGAGCGACACGACGCTGCGTGACCGTCTGGGGCACACCGGCGACATATCGCTCGCCGAGACCGTCGGGGCGAATAGGACGCGGTACTTGTGGCGGTCGGGGACGACTCACAGCCCAATGCTCGGCTCGCTCGGCTCGGCCGGTGCACGGAGGACGGACGGGGCCTACGCGATGGGACCAAACGTCCTATCGCAGACGTTCCACAACTCGTGGTCGGAAAATGACATCGAGTTCGGGCAGGTCGCGAATGCGCGCTTCGAGACGAAGGACCAGAATCCCGGCGAGTATGCGACCTTCGATGCCGACGTCGTCGACCGTGGGTACCGCTTCAAGCTGTACCGAAAAGTCGACGAGGACGAGACGACGACCGACGTCACATGGCCTACTGGTGCCGATGTTCTCGGCCCCTACGCCCTGAACGCACCGCCCGACGGCAGACGGTTCCAATACAACCGGTTCCCGGGCACCGAGCGCGTGGACTACATCCACACGGTGCGGCTGCAGGTGCGGACCTACGCGGAGCTCACATGATCGAGGGACATTGGAACAACCCGCGCGCGGCGTGCCGAGAGGCGACCGCTCAATCAGTAGCCGAGCACTTCAGGTACCTCGAGGCATTGGCCAGATTTGACTTCGTCGCCGCGAAAGCACACAGCGATGCGATGCGCGAGTGGCTGGCCCTGGTGGTGGTGTCGGCCGCCGAGATTTGCCGAAGGCGCAAGGGAGCGTAGTGGTCACCCACGACCCCACCTACCTCCGCACGTGGGCCCCGTTCGTCCACGGCTTCTTCATCGAGGGAATCTCGACATGGTGGACCGATGACGCCTCCGGCCTGATGCTCGGATCGACGGTCTCCGGCCTGACCGACCGGACGTGCAAGAAGGGACTCGTCGTTCCCGACCTCGAGGAGGGCCTCGACTTCCAAACCGCGTGGCTCCAGACGACGCAGCCGACGTTCAGGCTCATCGACTTCGACGAGGGGCTCGCGCAGCTCTTTGGGCAGGAGCCGGCCGACTCCGACCGCAACCTCCTCATCAGCACGATCGAGCCGACGACGGACCCGCTGACGACGATCCAGGTCACCGGAGATCTGAGCTTCGACCCGACCAACAAGTATATCGGCATCGAGCGCATCGGACCGTCGAAGGAGCGGCGGCACTTCCCGTGCTTCAACTTTACGCTGCCTCCACTCCGCCACCCGGTGAACCGATCGGCTCGGCCGGGGGACAACAGCCAGATTTGGGTCACGAGTACGCCGCTCATCTGGGAGGGCAGACTCGTCGCGCTCTACCGGTTCTTCATCGAGGAGAGGAACTCGGACGTGACCCGGTTCGGAACGTTCGCGAATGCTGAACTCGTGTGGGCCGGAGTGCTTCGAGACAAGGCGTCGATCGGACCCAACCGGCAGTGGAACCTGCCTTGCTACGGGCCCGACGGGATGCTGAAGCGTCCGCTCAACGCGACGATCCAGACGTTCCGAGAGGAGGGCGACGACGAATCGAGGGGCGACCATCCGTGGTGGCCGGTGTCGACGACGCTCTCGCTGACTGCTGCAGAGTCGAAGGTGGGAGTGTTCTTCTCGGGGTACAACGCGTCTGCCTTGGAGTTCGACAAGCGCTACAAAAGCTCGGCTTTTCACGGAGACAACGACCTGATTCCTTCAACCCCGCTGGGGCTTGCCGATAGCCTAAACGCGATCGTTCAGGGTGTTGCCGACGGCACGAACTCCGGCATCAACATTGCGACTGGGCAAGGCGCCTTTGAGGACGATGATTTTTCGAGTGCAGCAACGGGAAAAAATCGCGCCATAGTTCGCCTTGGGAAGATTGGGATCGGAACGGGTCGCTATGATGCTGGGGCTACGACGCGGGCGGCATACCTGCACCTCGTGTTGCACGAAAAAGCGTGGTTGTCGATGGGGTGGGATGTCCGCGCACAAGGCACGGGGGGCGCCACACCGGTGGAGGCAAAGAGAGTCAACTTCCTTCCCGCCGGGGGAACGAATCCCGTTTCGCACTTCGAGGTCTTCGACGGCCAGATAGACATACCCGAGGGATATTGGACCGCCGAGATCAGCACGCTCACGAGCCCTGGTCGGTACGTCGACAACGGCGGTCACATGCGGATGTACGAGGCGCTTTGGCCCCAGGGCGTCGCGATGCTCGACATGGAGGCCGGGCAGACCGTGCTGCTCCCCTGGGATAAACCGTTCTGGGAGGGGGACAACCTCGGGTTCCCGCCCGCCGACGGCATCACGATCAACGGGAACACGCTCGACCGAACGCGCCTGTTCGCCGTCCGCGGGAAGTATCTGCCGCCCCTCGAGGCGGGCCCTCTCGGCACACCACTGCCGGACCAGGCGACGGAACCCGAAGACGTCGTGCAGGTCTGTCGCGCGTCCTGGTATGACAACGACGGGCACGTGGGCGGCGACTCGGACGGGCGCCCGGCGCTGTACATCGAGGAGTGGCTCGACCCGCGGACCTTCGGGTTCAACTTCCCTTCGATCGCGCGCGAGGCTCTCTATTGGTCCTCCCCCGCCCCCGGGCACGAGTTCGTCCCCCTCGGAGCCATGGTCACCGCCCGCCGGCGGGACGAGGTCGAGACCCGTTACGAGCAGTTCGTGCGGCTCCTGGTCTCCACCGGTACGGCGGCGTGGTCGGGCAACGGGCCCACGGCGACGATCTCCGCGGGGAATCACGACACGAGCACATCGGGGATCGGCGGGTGGGCGAACGACACGGCGGCGGCCTCGATGGGGCTCGGGATCCCCACCGACCTGGTCGCCACTGCCGACGAGATCCGGGCAGCCTACGAGGAAGCCGACCCGGACGGCTCGTGGCAAGGGGCGCTACAGCAGGTCCGCCTAGCCTTCGTGGGGGCGGTGAACAGCGAGGAGGTGATCGACGCTCTCACGGTCCCCGTGGGCCTCGGGTGGCGGCTCCACGGCGGCACGTTCGGCCTGTTCCCCCTGTTCGCCACTCCGACCCAGGATGACGTGGACCTCGTGATCGGCGAGTCCGACCTCGCCCGCATCGAGGGGCCCGACCACGGGCGGAAGCTCGATGGGGTGTTCTCGCGGCTCGAGCTGCGCTACCGGCTCGACCCGATGACCGGCTCCACCGCGGTTGAGCGTCGGGACGCAGCTCTCGACGACTCGGCCCGGTTCCGCCCCGGGAACCTCCCCCGGGAGCTGGTCGACCTCGGCGCGCTCCCGGTGCAGTGGTGGGGCGGGGAGAAGACGCCGTTCGACCACTGGGGCAATGCCTTCCGCGAACTGTGGCTGCGGCAGGTCCCGCACTTCTTCGCACAACGGAACTTCACCGTCAGCGACCTCCACATCCGCCGAGAGAAGGGAATCGACGTCCGCGTCGGGACGCTGCTCCGGCTGACGAACCCCTGGCCGCAGAACCCGGACCAGGGGAACTACGGCCTGACGAACGTCATCGCCCGCGTGATGAACGTCCGGCGCACCCCCGAGGGTACGGCAATCTGCGAGGTGCTCGTGTACGCGTCGAGCCTGGGGACGAGCCTCGGGACCTACTACGCCCCATGTGCCCGCCTGTGCGGCTACGACTCGGCGAATCGGCTGCTGAAGTACATCCCGAACTGGCGCGGCACCGACGAGACCATCGACGACACGAAGGGCTTCGTCAAGCCGACGTGGGCTGCCGGCTCCGGCAACATGCACGTCACCCTCTATCGGTGGAATCGGCGCGAGTGGAGCACGGGCCCGACCGGCTTCGTCGAGTCCGTCGACACCGTGAACAACACGATCACCATCGCCGCGCCCGGCCTCACCGGGACCTACTACCGCGACTCGGACTACCTGATGATTCCGAGCGACTACGACAACGTGAATCAAGCCGACTGGGTCAAGTCGATCTACGGCGTCATCACGCTCGATGACGGAACGTTCGGCTCCGGGCCCACGCAGGGGAAAAGGTACGTCTGATGGCAGCGATCAGTGAATCAGGATTTCTCGGGGGAGCGGACTACACCGCGCACGCGTCGTTCTCTTCGACGTACACGGACGAGGGGACCGCGGTCAACGAAGCGGACTACGACACAAACTGGGGGGCAGGGAACGCGCAGGATTGGGCGACGGCGTTGTCTGCGATCCACAAGTGGATGCGGGGGGATTCGGCGGTAACGGGGAGTCCTGCGCTCTTCGGGGGAAATGTCAGCCTAGACAGCGCCGGAGCGACGCTCGTAATAGGCGATGAAAGCGGAGGGGCATTTGCCGAACTGAGGAAGGGTGGAGCAAGTACATCGGCCGTGAGTTTCTTCGCCGCGGCGACCCAGCCGTCGGCGAACGACAAGCGGTTGCTCCACGACACGGATGAGACCTGGAAGCTACAGGACTACACCGGCGCGGTTTGGCAAACCGCGATGACGGTCGACAACAGCGCACAGGTCGATTTCCCCAAGGCGGTCACGATGGGGGCAAATCTGACGCTCGACAGCGCGTCGCCTACGCTCACCGTGGGCGCTGGCTCCGGCGGAGTCGTCCAGGAATGGAACAAGGGCGACGCGAACGAGGTAAACCTGCGCCTTCGCAGTGCGAGCGTGACGCGTGGCGCGGTGCGGTTGCTGTCGGATGAAACGATGGCGATCTCGACCTACAACGGCAGCGGGGTGCTGGTCGATCAGGCGGTCGTTGACGGGAGTGCGAACTGGGATCTTCCTGCAAACCTGACGCTCGACAGCGCTTCTCCAATCCATGCGCTCGGCGACGATACCGGCGGCCCCATTACCAGGTACAAAAAGGCCGACGCGTCGAATAGCTCATGGGCCGACGTATTCTCCGGCGGCAGTCGCTACTGGGATTGTCTCGTCGACTCCAGCGAGGACTGGAGGATCTCTCGCTACATCGCAGGGACGCTCCAGGAGTCGGACACGTTGGTGATCAAGAACACGGACGGCGAGGTTCAGGTGGCGAACAACATGAACCTAACGAACGACGCGCCTCGCCTGACGATGGGGAACGGCGCTTCGGACCCTCGGCTGATCCGCGACAAAGACGGCGCCACCGACGGGTTCGACGAGTGGAAGTCGGATTCCCTTCGACGATGGCTGGGCTGGTATTTCAACTCGAACGAGAATCTCGAGACTCGTCGCTACAACTCCTCCGAGGTTTTCCAGGACACCCCGATCTCGATCGACCAGTCGAACGGCGAGGTTACGTTTCCCAACGAGATTCAGGCGACCCTAGGAATGGACGCGACGGGGGCGACGGTGAACGCGGGGCAGGTCCACGCCGACTCGGACAACGGCGGCATTGTGAGCACGACCGCGCTTACGAACGCCACGGGCGGAACGGCTGGCAACGCTGCCACCCTGGGCAACTGGCACGTTGCGGCGGCGTCGGGGACGTTCACGGGATGGATCAAAATCTACGTTGGGACCCAGGCAGCATGGGTTCCCTACTGGGTCTGAAAAGGAAGAAGAAACGATGACGATGACACCAGCAAAGCTCGATCAAATCATGCACGCGCACCTCGGACAACTGACCGAGGAAGAGTTCGCGGAGTGGCGGAGGCCATCGGTGCAGACGCTCAGGCTCCGCGCAGTCGACGATGCCGAGTTCCTGCAACGGCTCTCGGGCATCGCCGGCGCCGATGAGGCTTGGACGGAGTTCGACGACGCCGACCTCCTGCGGTATTCAGCCGAGTACGAGGACGGTACGGTGATCAACATGATCACGAAGACGCTCGCGCACTGCTTCGACCGGCTCGACAAGCGGGACAAAAGGCAGCCGCACGCTGACGACCCGGTCGGCCGAGCCCTCGCGAAGGAGAGCAAGACCCGTCGAGGTACCAGGCCCGCGCAGTGAAGTTCGGTTGCAAGTTCGGCTACGTGAGCCCGTTCGGCTTGCAGTCCTGCGGGGAGACCTGGCAGCAGGGTTCCGCGGACGTGGACGCCAAGCAGGATACGGCGTTCCTCGGCAAGTCCGACACGGGCACGCTGTCCGAGCTTGCAACCGATCGCTCGCAGTGGGGAACCGACCTCACCGTCAACGGGTCCGCCCTCTCGAACTCCTCGCCCGGCTCACAGTGGCAGATGGGCAGCGAGTGGACGCTGGAGTTCCTCCTCGACATGGACTCGTCGACATCAGGGCTCCTCGCCGAGTTCGACTTCTCGGGCGGGTGGATCAGGTTTGGCCTCGGGACGAGCGGCGGCGTCATCGAGATCGCGAGGCCGGATACCACGCTGATCATGAACGAGACGAACGACGTCGTCTCGGGCACGACTGAGCGGGTGGCGATCGGGTTCGCTGCGATCACCGACCCGGACCCGACGGCGGCGCTGCGGATCTTCGCCTACGTGCAGAACCGGGACACGGGCGCGTGCCGGGTGTTCTTCGTCGATACGACCCAGCTTGCCACCATCACGAACGTAGACCTCTTCGACTCGACGGCGCCGGCGTTCTCTGGGGGTACCGTGCGGGCTGTTCGGTTCTCGCACGCGTTCCACTCGGCGACCGAGGTGTTCGAGGACCTGCTTTACCGGACGACGCCGCCGACGCGCACGGCGGAGACTCGGGTCGAGCTACTGACACCGCGCAAGGCTTCGGGCATGGGAGATGATGCGCAGTTCGCCGGGCCCGTTCACTCCGCGGTGACCGGCGGTCTGCACCAACAAGACCTTCGCCTCTTCGGGCCCGTCATCAACGAGGTCTACAACTCGCAGACCACGTTCGTTTACACCACGGCGAACGCGACGCCACTCGCACCCGAGCGATGGTTCAGGCAGGCGCCGGGGGCTACTACGTACTGGATGGGGGTCCCGTTCATCAGGTGGCGCCCGATGCCACGGTCGGCCAACCGATTCCGCTGTCGGGTGTTCGTCGAGCCCGACGACCAGATCACTGTGGGTGTGATGTCGATGAGCCGGCGGCCGGGCCTCGCCCTCGGCGGCGGGTCGAAGCCGCCGGCGCCGCTCGAACACTTCTCGTTCGCTGCGGTGACGGCTGCGACGGCGACCTACCTGCTTCAGGAGATCGACCTCGGATACGTAGGGATCGCGCGGGACGAGAGCGGGGTCGGGACGTACCTCGCGCTGCTCTTCGTGTCGAGCGTGGACGCGAACATCCGTGTTCGTTCCTGGATCGTCGAGCCGGCGCGGGTGAACACGAACTCGGGGTGACCAGTGGCGAAGTACTACCAGCAGAAACTCAGGCCATCGACGCCACCGAACCCAGCGGTTCGCCCATCAACGGGGCTCAAGGCGATGAGGCGCCCACCCGTCGATGCAGCGATCTCCGGCCAGGACCGGATCGCGTCGCTTTCCCGCCGGGTGCTGTGCGTCGGCGGCATCCAGGGGAACAACTGGTTGACGGAGAACTCAGCCACCCCGCGCCAGACGACGCCGCAGAACTTCCCCCTCGACGATACCCCCCGCCCGTGCGCAGACGGGTATGTCCGGCTCACGCCCGGATGCTTCCCGGCCGTGCACGTGATCTACATGCTGTCGGGCCCGTGCGAGGTGTTCGTCAGCGGCGAACCGGACACGTGGGTTCAAGAGCGCGTCGAGGGTTCGCTTCGTGTCGACGTGACCTATCACGAGTGGTTCTCGGTGACGTCGGAGACGGTCTCGACTCGCGAAATCCCGCTCGACGGCAGCCCGTACATTCAAGGCACATCGCCGAATGAGCTCACCGGGGCGGAGCCCACGGGGGACGGTGGCGGGTGGCTCGCCCTGCGTGAGGCGGTGATTCCCGTCGAGGATCTCCTGCCCGACGTCGACACCCCGGCCGAGCTGCGCGACTGGGCCTGGGGCATCGCGGAGATCAGCGTGACCGCGCTGTGCGGGGCGCGGATCGTCGACGTCTGCGTGTACGAGCAGCCATACGCGGCCTCCTTCGAGGCGGATGACACCGCGATCGCGATCCACGGGGCGCGGGCCGGGTCGACCTCGGACGGGGGGCAGGCGTCGGAATATCCGGTGCAGCGGGCAAGCGAGACGACGCCCGACGGCGACCCCCGGCTCGGCTCGTGGTGGCTGATGGACGTCGCCGACCAGCTCGGGAAGATCGGGCCCGTGCTCCACAGCTGGCACGCGTGGGACGAGGGGGCTGCTGCCGTCTCGGCGACCGACACGGATTTCACGAGGACGTCGACCACGTTCGGCGCCATGCCCAGCCCGGGTCCCGCGACCTACGACACCACGGACATCTCCGCGGGCGTGTCGAGCTGCGGGTACGCCCGGCGACAGAACCTCAGCGGTGACCGGATCATCTTGCCGAACGCGGCCGCGATCCCGGTACGGGTCGCCGTGCTGGCGAAGGTCGACACGGGGACCGGGACCGTGCGGGTGCAGACGGGGATCGAGTCCTACGTCGACGTCACCATCGACCAGACCTCGATGGCGTGGCACGAGGAGTGGGGGTTCCTTCGCGTCGGCGTGAACCCGGACGACCTGACGTACCTACAGCAGTTCGCGAAGAAGGAGACGAGCGGGACGCTGACGGTGCGTGCGGTGTCGGTAGGGTACGAGCAGCACGGGCCCGGGGACTAGCCGCAGACTGCGCGGAACTCTTCGCACATGCCGCCCGCGTAGCATTCGCCCGCAGTGGTCCATGCGAGCCACCCCGCGGCATCTTCGGCTCTGTCGTCGCCATCGGTGCACTCTCGGATGCACGTCGTCTTCTCTTGCCAAGGTACACTTGCGTAGCACTCCGCCGCGCAGTCGGCCTTATCGGCACAATCCAACACGGGCCCCGGCTCCTCGCCGCAGACGACTGCGGCCACGTCCTCGGCTGCCGGATTGTCAGCCCCCATCGAGTATGTCTGCGCGTACTGATACAGGGGGCTATCGTACCCGCCGCACTGATCCCGCGCCCAGCTCGGCCGCTCCGGATCCCAGTTCTCCTCGATGCACGACGCCATCTCCTGGCACGCATCGGCCAGCCGGTCCGCCGGCGTCTCGCTCGGCTCACAGGCGACCAGGATGGCGAGGGCGGCGAGAAGGCGTCTCATGATCTGGTAGTGCATCTGGGCCTCCAAACGATTGCGCTGACCGGCCGGGACTCGGGGCCGACGGCTCGACCCCGGGCCCGGGCTGGCTAGTCCTCGTCTTCATCGTCCGGCCACTCGACGGGTTGCCCGTCGGAGCGGACCACGTGACGATCGCTGTACCCACCTTGGGATGCACAGCCGCGGCGGTCTAGCTCCAAGCAGCGCAGCGCTCCGTCCAGGGTCCTGTGCTGGTGTCCGCAGTTGCCGCGGACGTCGCCTTCGGTCTCGTATGTCGTCGTCGTCATCGTTCGTCCTTTCTTCCGGCCGGGCCGGCTAGCGGCTCAGTGTCCCCCGCTCCGACATCTCTCGCTCGACCAGCACTGATGCGGTCCTGAGCCGGTCGGCCAGCTCGCGGCAGCGTCCGGCGGGCTCGCCGGGCACGTGCAGCTCGTCGGTGAGGTCGTGGTACGCGGACGGTGCGTGTGGACGCGTCGAGCCGTAGGCCAGGTCAGCCAGGCGGCGAAGCCGTCTTGCAGTCGGTCGCAGTCCGGCGTCGCGGCACGCAGTCACGCAGGCGTCGCGCAGGCGCTGGTCGTCGACGGGGGTCTTGGCGGGGAGTGTCGTGATGGTGGTCATTGCGGTTTCCTTTTCCTCCGGCCGGGCCGGCTCATCGCACCAGGCGAACGTGCCAAGGCCGGCCGTCGCAGTCCTCGCCCCAATACAGCTGGTCGCCCGAACCGGCGTCTTCGTGCCGCTCGCACTCCTCATAGAGAGCCGTGGCGAGTCCAGATGCAAAGGCGCGCCAGGCTTCACGGCCGCCCTTGGCGAGGCTCTCGTTGATCACGGCCTCGAGATCTCCGACGGTCGCGTGGCCTGCGTTGGGGTCGTAGCTTGGGTGTGTCATCTCTCCGTGTCTCTTTCTGACCCGTGCCAGCGGGTCATAGGCGATACCAGCCTGCGCCCGGATTCATTCCCGGGCAAGTCGATTTTTTTCCGCGCGGAAACGACCTGCGCCAAAAGCACCGGCGCCCCTCTCGGGCGAACCGGAGGGGCGCGGCCCGCCGGGCTGGCACCCGACGGCAGTGCACCCCGCGGACACACAGAGAGACGCGAGGCAGGGATCGTGTAGCATATCCAGGTGGATTTCGTCGACCGCCTTGACGCCCCCCGGGTTGTGCGGTACGCGTTTCGGCAGGGGCTGGCACCCCGGAAAGCAGAAGACACACAGATGGAGACCACAGATCGAGCGCCATTACGGCTACGGTACAGACCGTCGCCGACGAATGCGGCCGCGGTTGGGACAGAGCACGAAAGTGCACCGACTCCGCGTTTCTCTCGCCACCCGTCCGGATCGGGCCCGCACGACGGCGGCAATCGCCCCCGAAGATCTCCGAGACTTCCTGATGGAATGGTCTGGGACTGGGCGGCGCGGTGGGCAAGGAAGGCGATCCGGGTTGCGCACGCCGCCGTACAGGAACCGCAGGCACCCACCCTCGCCGCCGTCCTCGAACGGGCTCTTCGTGAGGACGAGGTCGAGCACAAGCCGGCCACATGCCGCACAAGGGCTAGCCTGCTGCGTAGCCTGCGGCCCCATTGGGATCTTTCGCGTCAGGTCCGAACGTTCACGCGCGTTGATGCGATCGATCTGAAGGCAGCGTTCGTCGCGAAGCGGCCGACGTTCAACGGGATCCGGCGATGGTTGCATCACGTCTTCGCGGACGCGGTCGCTGACGGTTTGCATCCCGGACCAAACCCTTTTGATCGAGTCCCCGAGTATCCAAACGAAGCGCGTCGGATCGCATTCTCCGCCGGAGAGGTACGCCGGATCGTCGCCGAGGTGGAGGAGCTTCGTCGTGCAGGTGGAGCGTCGGAGCAGGCTTGCGATGCACTCCTAGTCCTGCTCGGCACGGGCATGCGGGCAATGGAGGTCGCCAGCTTGACCTGGGACGAGGTGGACCTCGACAAAGCGATCGTCTCGCTGCGCGACTCCAAGACGGGGGCGCGGCGATTCCCGATCTCCAGTTCCGTCGTGGCGCTAGTCCGACGGCAAAGGAGGTGCGAAGGGAATCCCCACGTGTTCGCGTCGTCCCGGTCGGACACCGGACACATCAAGCCTCCTGGGGCCGCGTTCCGAAAGGTGCGAAAGTCGCTGGGGCTGCCGGAGAAGGCGACCCTCCACTCCCTCCGAGCAACCTGGCTCACCCACGCCGTCCGCTCCGGCCGGTCGAAAGACCTGGCCATGCAGGCGATCGGCGACAAGTCGGCGAAGATCGTCGACAAGCATTACCTCGCGCTGGAGTCGGAGGATCTCCGGGCGACGGTCGAGGCGACGGCGGCGGACCTGCTCGGGGATGGGGGTGCGGAGTGAAGGACGTGACCATCACCCACGCCGAGCACATCGAGCTCCTGACCCTGCGCAAGCGAGCCGCCAACCTCGAACGACGGGTGACTCGATACCACAACCTGCTGACGATCGGACTCATGCTCAACGACGAACTGCGTCGGAAGCACGTGTTCTACGACGGGCTCTACCGGTCGTCGGAGATCTGGTCGCTGAACGTGCGGACGGAGTTCCGCCATGGCTGAGTGGCTCGACCGGGCGAAGCACGATCGCCGCGCCGTGGTGCAGCGCCTCGCGAAGGACACGATCGCGGAGCTCGCCGAGGCGACCGGTGTGCGGCCGGACGTCATCGTGGGGCACCGTCAGACGCGGGGGCTCTCGTTCGTGCGTCGGATCGCGTACCGCTTCCTCCGTGACTGCGGCCTGTCGCTGTGCGAGACGGCGCAGGCGCTCAACCGACATCACTCGACCGTGATGCACGCGCTGAAGACTTCGCCCGGCGTGGTCGAGCGCGCCGTACTCCTCACGATCGCAAAGAGGCTCGCACGATGAGCCCCCCCATCCGTATCGCCGACGTCCTCCCGGTGGTCCACGCCGACGGGCACTACTCGCTGACCTTCACCGAGTGGCTGTGGTCCGAGGTCGATGCAGATGGTTCTCGAATCGAGCACGAACGGGACGTTGGCCTGGACGTCCGGGTGGCCCCCGCGGCTATTGGGGTCGACATTGAGCCGTGGGGGTCACCCGGTGCGGACGGGTATTACGAGGCGCGGCTGATCCCGCCGGGTTCCGATCCCGAAGAGCGCATCTGGCTGTCGGCGGAGACCGTGCGGCAGGTGCTGCACGAGGCGGAGCCGTGGTGCGAGGCGGCGTGGCGAGATGAGGACCTGCGACAGGGTCTCGATTGGGAGGTCGCGTGATCATCTGGACGCAGTTTCATGTTGCTAGAATTCCGGTGGCCGGATGGTGGCCGCTAGAGCCCGCGCAGGCTATCCGCGTCGACGCCTTCGGGCAGGTCTTCCAATGCCAGATCTTCCGTGGCGAGCATGGGCTCGATCGCACGTGGGATGAGATCGGCCGAGGCATCGCACGGTACATCCGCGAGAGGTACGAGACGTCACAACGGGAGGGCGAGGGCAAATGACCCCCAAGGCCCGCACCCCCCGGCTCTCGCAGTCGATCGCCCGCGTCCTGCTCCAGCAATCCCCCCTGCACGCGTGGTGGTCCCACCGCGACCTAGGCGGGCTCGAGCTGAAGCAGTCCCGGCCGATGGACCTTGGGACGCTCACGCACGAGCTGCTCCTTGGGGGCGACCGCGTCGTCATCGTCGAGGCGGACGACTGGCGGAAGGCGGCGGCTCGCGAGGAACGGGACGCCCTCCGCGCGGCCGGGAAGACCCCGGTGTTGCCGAAGGACCACGACCAGGCCGAATGCGTCGCCGGTGCCATTCGCGACCGGCTCGACCTCGAGGGTCTCCCGCTCGACCAGTTCATCTGCGAGCGCCGCATCGAGTGGACGCAGGACGGCGTCGAGTGCGAGGGGACGCCAGACATGTGGTCGTCCGAGCTCGCCCTGCTCTGCGACCTGAAAATCAAGGGGAAGCCGGGGAGTCGCGAGAGCCGGGCCAAGTCGTACGCGACCGACGGGCTCGCCATCCAGGCCGCCGCGTACATCGCCGGCATGGAGACGCTATGCCCCGAACTCGCCGGCCGCATCGAGTGGCGGTGGATCGCCGCCGAGTGGTCGCACCCCTACGACGTCGTGATTGACGAGCCCTCCGCCGCAATGTTGGAACTGGGGCGCCGGCAATGGGCCCGCGCCCGCCGTGAGTGGAAGCACCTGCTCTCGTTCGGCTGGGCGCAGCCCTGGTCCGGGCAGGGGGTCGGTGTGGTCGACCCGCCCGCATGGGCACTGGAGCAAGCATGACGCGCAAGTTCACATCGAAGCCGGCAACGCGGGAAGCGGTGCCACTCCTGATCGGTCTCGCCGGGCCAAGCGGCTCGGGCAAGACCTACTCCGCCCTTCGCCTGGCAGGCGGCATTCAGTCCGTCACCGGCGGTGAGATCTTCGTGATCGACACGGAGGCTCGCCGGGCGCTGCACTACGCCGATCAGTTCGACTTCCAGCACCTCGCCTTCGAGCCGCCGTTCTCCCCGCTCGACTACCTCGGTGCCATCGAGCACTGCGTGAAGAAGGGCGCGGGGATCATCGTGGTCGACTCGATGTCGCACGAGCACGAGGGCAAGGGCGGCGTGCTCGAGATGCACGACGCGAAGGCGAAGGAGCTCGCCGCGAAGTGGAAGACGACCCTCGACAAGGTGAAGATCACCGCGTGGAGCGAGCCGAAGGCGCAGCGCCGGCGGCTGCTGAACGACATGGTCCACACCGGGGCGTCGCTGATCTGCTGCTTCCGCGCGAAGGAGAAACTCAAGATCGTCACCGGAAAGCAGCCGGAGCCGCTCGGCTGGATGCCGATCGGGGGCGAGGAGTTCGTGTACGAGATGACGACGAGCATCCTGCTCCCGGCCGGGTCCGGTGGGGTCCCCCGGTGGAACCCGTCGAAGGAGGGCGAGCGCGCGATGACGAAGCTTCCGCGCCAGTTCGAGTGGCTCACGAAGGAGAAGGGGCCGCTCAGCGAGGCGATGGGCGCGAGGATGGCGACGTGGGCCCGCGGCCTCACCGAGCGTGACGAGGCGCTGCTCGTGAAGGTCCGCGGCGCGGGGAGCCCGGACGCGCTCGAAGCCCTCGTCGAGGAACTGAAGTCAGCGGACTCGGTCGACACGCTTCGGGCTGCCTACGCGGCGCGGAAGCATGAGCTCGAAGCTCGGAAGGCAGGGTGACGCAGATGGCATCACCCCGCCCCATCCGTTACTCCCTGATGCAACAGGTCCGCACCGTCCTATACATCCGGGGCGACGTCGTCACAACGGGCCATTGGTCGGCACACGTGAGCCTTGACGATGAGGACATCGGCTACCTGCGCGCGCAAGACGTGTTGGTGTTCTATGACGAACACGGCCCGCCGACGCGGGACGACATCGTCTCGCTGATGGATCCGGAAGGGTTTGTCCCTCGACGGCCGAAGCTCGGACCGGCGGACCACATCATCACGGTCGGCGAGATCTTCGTCGACGCCACTTACTTCGCCGCGATGGCCGACCAGTTCTGCTACATGCGCAGGACGGGCGTTGAATGGCTCGCGAAGCCCTACGGGAGGGGGCATGGCGGTATGCACATCGGGCTTGTCCTGCTCCGCGTCGATGGCGATGTCGTCGGGTGCATATCCGGCCTGAAGCCTGATGTCGGGGGGCGGATCGAGTGACCGGTTTTGCCCAGCGACCACGGGAGTCCCTTCGGGCGGGGACCGGAGCGGGATCCCGACTCGCCTACCGCGAGCCGTTCCGTCCAAAGCTCGTTGCCGGTACGCAGCGAAAAACCGGATGCCCGGGTACAAGCCGAAGACGTGACGGCGGGAGAGACCGCACCTATGGCCCAACCGCGGCACGGTGATGCGATGAGCCGATTAGAGCAGCTTGGGAAAGACCACGAGGCGGCAAAGGGCTACCTCTACGAGTTCGAGCGCAAGATGGGCAAGCGCCCCAGCGACCGCCTCCGCTCGATGCTCATCGACGCATTCATGGCTGGCTGTGGGCGGGTGAGGCAAGAGCAGGCCCACAGTCCAACGTTCGAGGAACTGCTCAGGGGGGGGCGGTCGTGAAACTCTTCTCCCGCATCTTCGGCACCGACGAGCACCTCGCCCGCATGGACCGGCGCGCGTTCCTCCGCGGCATGAGCGTCACGGCTGCGGGGCTCGTGGTGCCGTTGCCGACGGTCTTCGTTCCGCCGGCGCCGAGGGTCGATGAGTGGTGGATTCCGATCTTTCGCGACCTGGACGAGCCGGACTGGGTCGCGGTCGGAACGGTCATCAAGCACCACCCGCAAGACGCTCTGACCCTAGAGTTCACACGGACGAAGTCGGGGATCTTTCACTTATGAGCCAAGCCGACATCTTCCCCACCGGCTCCCGCCACGGAGCCCCCGACCGCGCCCGTTGGGAGGAGCATCACGCTGACTTCACCCCGCGCCCAGTCGTGCGCCAGCTGATGGGCTGGCTGAAGGAGCGCATCGACCCGGCGACATGCTGGGACCCCTTCGCCGGCGCTGGTGTGTTCGCGTCCGAGATGCGCCGCGCCTGGCCCGATGCCGAAGTGCACGCGACCGAGCTCCGTGACGAAGAGGCCGAGAACCTCGAGCACAACGCCGACGTGTTCTCGATCGGGCACTACCGCGACTCGCTCGTCGGGGCCACGACCGACTGGGACTTGATCGCGACGAACCCGGCGTTCAAGGCCGTCATCGAGGCGATCCCCTACCTCGTGCTGAAGCTCTCCAAACAAGGCGTGCTCGCCCTCCTCATGTTGTCCGACTTCGGTCAGCGATCGAAGGACGCACAGCAGCTGTTCGACGGCGAGTTCCGGCCGACGCGGCAGCTGCGGATTCCGTTCGCGATCCAGTACCGGACCGGCATCAACCCGCGCTCGGGCAAGCCATACACCAGCGGCGACCAGCGGTCCTACTCGTGGTGGCTCTGGGAGCGGGGGCAGCATCGGGGGCCGACCGTCGTCGAGGACCTGGAGCCGCTGCCGCTGGACGATAGGCGGTGGGTCGTGCGGCCGGGGACGGAATGGAGGGTGACGGAGTGAAGGTCATCTACATCGGTGAGCGACGGGGAGGCCATACGGCGGATTCGGATGCTCACACCGAAGAAGGCCGCTTCGTGACGCAAGCCCGCCTCATCGACACCGGCCCGGAGATCGTGGAATGAGCGAACAAGCAAGAATCGCCGGCCTCGAAGAGCTCGAACGCGCATGGGAGATGCGCCCACCTGCGTCATCGGCCGTCCTCGAGGTCTACAGGTTCACCATCCCGGGCAGGCCCATCAGCAAGAACGCAATGCATCGTGCGTTCGCGTTCTTCGCTCGGAATGGAAAAGGGAAACCCGACGGGAGTAAGCGGCCGCAGGCCCGGATCATCGAGAGCGAACGCTATCGAACGTTCAAGCATGGAATGGTCACGATCGCATTCCAGGAGAACCTGCCGCAGATCCGGTCAGGCCGGTGGGAGATCCGCACGATCTCTTATTGGCCCGAGAAGCGACATCTCGAAGAACTGTTCCCGTACGGCGACTCCGACGCGTCCATCATCGCTGTGCGCGACGGGCTGCAACACGCCAAGGTCATCGACGACGACGTTCGCATCGTCCGGTCGATCGGCGAAAGCGCCTACTCGAAGACGAACCCTCGGATCGAGGTCGAGCTGCGGAGGTTGTCGTGACGGATCAAACGCGCACGTGTGCCAACTGCGGCTCGACGAAGCCGCTGGACAACAGGTTCTTCCACTACGCCTACGACCGGCACGGCACGGGCGAGCGGAAGGGGTTCGTGAAGACCTGCAAGCGGTGCGTGAATGATCGAGTCGTGTCGAGGCGCGGCGGCGGTGTTCGAGGATCGCCATGGACAGGCGAGGAGGAGGAGCACATCCAGGCCGTCATCGCCAAGCACGACGCAGAACATGAGGAGTTTGAGCAGTACGCAATGGAACAGTTCCGACGTCATCGCGAGGAGGCCCAGTCGTGACGGACCACGCCCGCGTCTTCCTGTGGACTGCATGGCTCCTGCTCGCGCTGCTGGTGGTCGGGAGGTGGAGACGGTAATGCCCATCCGACCCGAGAACCGGGCTCGCTACCCGAAGGACTGGCCGCAGATCTCACTGCGGATCCGTGCCCGAGCTCGACACCGATGCGAGTTCTGCTGGGCGGTCCACGGCGAAGCCCACCCGAACACCGGCTCGATCGTCGTGCTCACCGTGGCCCACCTCGACCACACGCCGGAGAACTGCGACGACTCGAACCTGCGCGCGCTGTGCCAGCGCTGCCACAACCACTACGATGCCGACCACCGGCGGGAGACGCGGGCGAGGACGGCCCGAGAGGCGCTCGAGGGGGCGGGGCAACTGCGGCTGGGGGAGGTGGACGGGTGAGCTGGTTCAAGGTCGACGACGGCTTCTACGACCACCCGAAGGTCCGCGAATTGCTGCGGCGTCGGGGGGGTCGAGCCGCCCTCGGTCTGTGGGTTTTGGCAGGCTCGTTCTGCGCGCGCCACCTGCTCGACGGACGCTTATCCGACCGTGACGTCCGCGACTTCGGCACGACGTCGCAGGCACGACTGCTCGTCGACGTCGGGTTGTGGGCTCGAGATGAAGGGGGTTACGTGTTTCACGAATGGACCGAACGCAATCCGACACGGAAGGACGTCGAAGAGAAAAGAGCCCAAGAACGCGAGAAGAAAAGGCGCTGGCGCGAACGGTCCCGTGGGACAAAGGACAATGTCCACACAGGACGAACCGAGGGAGTCCCGCTTAACCCGACCCGACCCGACCCGACCCGACCAATTTAACCCCCCCTGACCCCCCGCCGGGGGGAAGCTCACAAAACAAAACCGAGCTCGCCGCCGAGGTCAACCGACGGGCGCTGAGCGCCGACGACCGGCGGCGGATCGACGCCGAGCGCGTGGTCGAGGCGCTGACCCAGGGCGAGCCGAACGGCCGCCCCCCGCCGCACCCCGGGAACCTGGAGCCGCTCGTCGTGCACCGCGGGGCGCTCGAGCGGACCCTCGCCGGCGGGGTGTCGGCGCAGCGCCTCGTCGACGATGTGCACCTCGCGGCGGAGATGGTCGACGCCGGCGAGCTGGAGCCGAGCGATTGGACGCCGAAGCTGCTCACCGGGTTCTACGCGTCGCAGTACCGCGACAAGATCGCGGCGTACCGTCGCCGGAAGGGCGTCCCGCAAAATGGGGGGACCGTCGTCGACGGGCGAGCCCTCGCGCAACACGAGCAGGTCGTGTTCGATCGCGACGGCATCGACGGACTGCGCGCCTACCGCGAGATGCAGGCGAAGATCGAGGCCGAACACCGGGGGGACGGCGAAGACGATGCGTAGCCCCCTCGCTCTCCTCCTCGCCGCCCCGGCGTGCACGGCCGACTACGTCGACGTCTTCCTCGAGGACCACGCAGGTGACCCTGAGGCGACCGCTGCGGCGCTCACGGGGGCAGCCGAGATCCTGACGATCGACCCGATGCCGGTGTGGGGCGCCGCCCTGGGCGTGGAGATCGTCCGAGTGCTCGACCCGGGTCCGTGCGGGATCGCATTCGTCGACGAGCAGAGCATCTGCCCGACGCGTCTTCGTGCGCCGCCCGTCGATGTGAAGCTCGCCCATGAGCTCGGGCACGGGCTGGGGCTCGAACACGTCGACGAGCCCGGCAACCTGATGCGCCGGTCGGCGTCTGGGCGGGAGCTCACGGAGGATCAGATCGTGACGATGATGCACCGAGCGTGGAGGCTGAACGCGTGTCCGTGACCCTGAGAGAGCAGCTCGGCCTTTGCCCCGGCTGCCCCGTCGGCAGCTGCACGCTCGTGCCTGAAGCGCGTCGCTACTTCGAGCGCCACCCCTACACCGAACAGCACCTCTGCCCGTCCGCGTGGGTGCTCGAGCATGGGCCGAAGGAGCAACGGCGGGTGACGTGCCCGACGTGCGACGGGGAAGGGACGGTGACGCCGTGACCTACCAGCACGCCCAGGAAGCTCTCCCNNCTCCCCGAGATGCCGCCGGAGCCCGCTGGCCGCAAGCCGACCGACCTGGAAAAGCTCGGGCTCACCGAGGACGCCGCGTACATCTGGTACTCGCACTTGCAGGAGGCCTTCAGCGCCGAGCGGAACCCGCTGCTCCGCAGCCGCTTCCACGTGAAGGCCGACGAGGTCTTCCGCGCCTGGCTGTGCTACGGATGGGCCAAGTACCGCCGCCGCCATCGACAGTGGCAACTCGGGTATGGCCTCGAGTTCAAGGCGCCGAGGCTCCCGGGGCGCGAGCCGTTGCCACCCGCACAGCCAGAGCCGACCTGGCCGCTGGCACGGTTCGGGCAATGCGCCGAAGTCGACGTTCACGAATACCTCGAATCGAAGCGGAGGCCGACTTGACCGCGCTGCTCGACCAGCTGCTCGATGAAGCCCTCGCCGAAGCGAAGGAGCAACTCGGCTCCCGAGCTGTCGTCGAGGTCACCCTGCGAGCGTACGGGGACGAACGCGAGGGCAACTGGTCGGTCGGCGTCCGAGGGCCCGATGCCTGGTCCTGGCTCGAAGCGGGAACCGGCCGCACGATCCGCGAAGCACTCGATTCCATCGACGAGACGGGAAACGTCCCGCTCAACCCAACCCAACGGGCACGACAACGAAGGAAGTGATCAATGGCACGCGCAAAGAAGACGAAGAAAATCACGGAGCAAGAGGAAATCCCCGGGACCGAGCGGAAGACGGTTCCCGAAGTGGTGAAGGCTGGGCGGGCCTACCTCGCCTCGATGATGGAGCGGGTCACGTGGCTCGAAGACGAGAAGGAGAAGAAGGCGAAGCTAATCGAGGTGATGGCCAAGCACGGGCTCACCGAGTACGAGGACCACAAGGCGAACCTGCGGATCGAGTACGACCCGGGGGAGCCGAAGCCGAAGGTCAAGGTGCGGGAGCTGGATGGTGGGGAGGAGGAGTGAAGAATGGGTGATTTCTACTACATGAGCTGGAACGACATCGGCACCAGCGGGATCATAAGTTCCCCGCGGTCCACTTACGCGCCGGCTCCCACCGTCCACACGCCAGTCCGTCCCGAGGACGTCGACCCGGAGGACCCGCCGATGGTGCTCGTGCCGGGCGACAGGGATGCCATTTCGCTGATGACCCTGTGGGACTGCGATGAGGACCGGTGGAGTCGTCTCGGCGATGGATACTGGCCGGAGGAGATGGAATGCAGGCTTGCCACCTACGTCCGCGCCGGAGACAGCGGCCCATTCGTCCGGGTGTGGAAGCGTGGAGAGGAGTGGCCGAAGGAGCGGCCAAGGGTCGTGAGAGAGACCGAATGTCGTAGTGCGGTCTGGTACTCGCCGAGCGAGTGTGAGCTAGTCCACATCGCGACCGACCGACAGCCTGAGCCGCCCGACTGGTCCGACGTCGACTGGGCGGCGGTGAAAGAGGGGAAGGCGGTGGCGCCGGAGGTGGTGCGGCTGCCGGAGAAGGACTCGTCTGGTGACTACGTCCATGGTGGCCATCGCCACGCAATGGTCGTGGAGAGCTCTGCCGTGGGTGTCAACCTGTTCTATTTCAGGAGGCATTACTACGTGAAGTGGCGCAATCTTGCCCGCTACCGCATCGACCACACCACCCGCACCGGCACCCTGGAGGCCGTGGCGCCCGGGGTGAGACGGGCGAACGAACTCACGGGAGGCGCCCCTACCGGCGACGATGGGGGTCGAGTAGCCAGCCGCAGCAGCAAAGGTGAGCCGCCTCCCATCTCTACCGACTACCAGCCCCTCGCCGGCATCCACCTCCGAGGTGACTGGGGCGACGCCGGGGAGCCGAGCGAGCGTGAGGAACGGAGGGCTGCGATTCTGCGGCAGATGGTTCGCGAGGCGGCCGCCGTCGCCGACTACGTAGACGAACGTGAGCGGGAGCTGTCGGAGCGCAAGGCGACCGAGGTCCCCCGCTCCGACTGGGCCAAGCACGGCATCCCGGCCGACGCATGGGCGGCGCGGAAGGTGCCGAACTATTGGCTGGAGTCGGACAACGGTGGGGCTCTCGTTGGCAGGTTCGCAATGAGCCCGGCCAACGATGCTGCTTTGGCCTCTCGCAGCAGGTCGACGCACCGCATCGAGTGGCGCTACCTCGGCGGGTCGTGGCGGCCGGCGAAGGGTGGGCGGTGATGACCTGCCCGCGCTGCAATCACACAGACTGCGCCCTGAGCAACGAGGGGCTATGGACGTGCCTGCGCTGCCTGTACGGGTGGCCGGGGAAGAGGGCCGCCCGCACGGGCACGGAGGACACCGGTGGGTAGCAGAGTGAAGATAGAGTGGTCCTCGCGCGGAGGGGACGGGCACGCGTTCCCGGTGGGCCGGGCGCTGTCGCTGTGCGGCCGTGCTTGGAGAGACTGGATTTGGGGGCCTGGGTCGATGACGCACTGCGGTGACTGCATGAGACTTTCCGCCCGCACCACGGGCAGGGAGCGAGATAGCGATGAAACGACTGGATGACTACCCGAAGTGCCGATACTGTAACATCCACTGCGCTCGCGTCGACGAAGATGGATGCTGCCTAGGGTGCGGAGCAGACGTCATGTTCGACATCGGCAACCTGTTCGACGCGGTCATGCAAGAGGCAGACGCCGCAATCGACCCCACGGAGACGACCGATGCCGACGAGTGACCGAGAGATGTGGTGTAACGAGTGCCAGGGGCTCAGGACGTGCCGGTTCGCCCCGTCGCCGGACGCCGGGCCGCATTGGCGATGCTCGGAATGCGGCGAGACTGTCCCGGATGTCCACCAGGACCACGAGACAGAACTCGCCGACCTCCGCGCCCAGCTGGAGCGGGTGACGGCGGAGCGGGACGCCGCCCGGCGGGAGCTCGAGAAGACGGCGGCGCTGCTGGACGAGATGGCCGAGGAGTACCGTCGCCCGAACAGGAGAGATGCACACAACATCATCGGCCTGCTCGCGGCATGGATGAAGCGCCCCGAGCACGCCGCCGGTCGAGAGGCCGCGGAGAGAGCGAGGCGCCGTGAGTGAGCACGTGTGCCACGCCTACAAGTGCGAAGTCCGCACGCCGCCACAGATGCTCATGTGCCGGCGCCACTGGTCCATGGTGCCAGAGTCGCTCCGGGCAGAAATCAAAGCCGAGTACCGACCGTCACAATGCAGGACGAAGCGGCCGAGCCGGGCATGGCTCAGGGCTGCGATGGCTGCCGTGCGGGCGGTCGCCTACCGCGAAGGACTGGCCCGCCCCACACCTACAGAGAGCGAGACGAACGATGCCTAGTCTACTAGAAGCCGCAGAAGAGTACGAGCTGGTCAAAAAGCACCTCGGCAACCGGCTGGCCGACGAACTCGCCGACCTCCGCAAGCAGCTCGCCGAACGCGACGCCGAACTGTCTGCCTGGCGACGATGGGCCGGAAAATACGCAGGCGCGCCCGTACCGGACGAGACTCTGCGAGCGAACGTCGGCGCATGCGCCGAGCCCGAAGGCGACCTGTCGGCCTACTCCGGGGGCATCCTGTCCGACGTCTGCGACATCGCGTTCAGGGACGAGGACCGCGCCATGCTAAAAGGCTACGAGGGAATCAAGGAGCGCGTACGGGCCCTCGTAGAGACCGAGCAGCGGTTCCAGGGGAGGGTGAGTGAGCTGAGAGGGGAACTGTCCGAACGCGACGCCGAACTGCAGCACCTCCGCTCCCAGGCCGGCCCGGACTCCGATGCCGATGTGATCGTGCGGCTGCGGCAGGAGCGAGACGAGCTCCGCTCCGCCGTCATCCGATGGGCCGAGCGCGCCGACCGGGCGGATCGAGAGCTGACTGAGTACGTCGAGGCGAACGGTCTTCGGACGGAAATCAGAAGGCGGCGAAAGGTGGAGGAGCGCGCCGAACGGGCGGAGGCCGAGCTTTCAGCGTGGCACAAATGGGCCGGCCGGTTCGCCGGGGCGCCCGTGGCAACAGAGAGGCTGCGAGCGAATGCTGAGGCGTACATGACCGAGCTTCACGAGCGCGCCGACCGGGCGGAGGCCGAGCTTTCCAGACTGAAGGACGCACTGCGGAAGTGCTTTCCATCCGCTCTCGGCAGAGAGCCGCCCCGCGATCCGCTTCCCGAGCCTCTCAAGACCGCGCGAGAAGCCCTCGCCGCCCACGAGTCCGCGGCTGTCGCCACGGACCGTGCTGAGAAAAGCGCCGAACGGAAGGAGGACCGATGAACGACGAAATCGACGGACCGGCGATTCTCAAGTCAGCCGGCATCGACACCTACGGCCTGGATTGGTGGCTCGGCAGCGGCATGTCGCAGCGAGGCGACCAGTCCGGAGAGTGGGTCCTCTCGCGCGACACCGCCAGAGCCCTCGCCGAGGCGGAGCGCCGCGGGTATGAGCGGTGTCAGCGGGACGTTGTTGCGCGACTGAACGCCAAGGCCGAAGTCTACGCTGCCCGCGAGGAAGACCGGAACGCTGAGCTGACGTGGGCCGCGGCAAGGATCATCGAACGCGGCGAGCACGTCGGCGCCGCCGGGAAGGGTGGGGCCGATACCTACGAGATAGACTACGGACTGCCTTGGGAGACAGAGGGATTTCCCGGCCACAGAAAGGACGATGACGGTGAACGCCAACGAACAAGCGATTATGAGGGCTCTTCTTTGGGCGGCGATCGGGTACCTGGCGGCGCCGATCATCACGATCGTACTGGTGGTGATCGTGAGTCGATGCTGAGTACGGACGCCCGCAAGGCTGGGGCCGACGAGCGCACCCGGGACATCGTGGCGTTCGTGCGGGGCCTGTCCGAGTTGGAATACGTTGGGTCCTGCGAGTCGTTCGCCGAGGCCATCGAGCGGAAGTTCAGGGAGGGCGGGGACGATGGACNNGCGCACCCGGAAAATCGTTGGCTCCATACGGGAGGCCGCCATGAAGATCGGGGACTTGGGCGGAGTGAAGACCGAAGACACGCTCATGCGACTGGCCGAGGCCATCGAGCGGAAGTTCGGGGAGGAGACGCCGTGAAGTTCAAGCTAGACAAGCGCTCATACTTTGTTGGGATGGCCTTCGGGATCCTTGCGACCGCGCTAGGCATCGAGGCCGTCGCGCGGAACGACTACGACGAGGCGTTCCGCGCGGGCATGGCCAAGGGGATGAAGAAGTGCAGCGAGCCGTCCAAGCTCGAGCGGGCCGCGAAATGGTGGAGCAGGCCATGACGACCTATCGCATCTACATGCGCAGCGGCGCCGTGCACCTCATCGACGCGTGGCACCTTGGCGGCGCCATCGGCAGGGCGCTGAAGTGGTGGCCCCGAGACGAACCCGTGCGAGCCGCCTATGACGGAGATGGGCCCGATCCAAATCTATCCATCGACGCCATGTGGGATGGTGCCCTGGCGTTCGGCCGCAAGACGCTGGAGAAGTTCGGCGACGACTGGCCAGCCAAGGAGCCGACGCCGTGAGCTTCAAGGTTCTCTACGCGGTCAGGTCGTTCGCCATCGTCAGTCAGCCGGAGCACTACCGGCCAGCAGAGGGCGAGCCGCTCATCATCGGCACGGACGGACCAGATGGAGAACACATCATCTGGGCCCAGGTCAGCGCGACCGGACCGTTCGGAAGGATCGTCACCCCATACGGCGAAATCGATCTCGGTGNNCGGTGCGAACTACGAACTGCAACCCGGGGAGTCGGTCTCCATCGACCCGCCTGTATGGAGCACGCCGTGAGCGAACGCTGGACCAAGTTCGCGGAGCTGGGCCGGAACCATACGCTGATGGAACTGGTGGGTCGAAAGGTTTGGGTGGCTCTTGTGGATCCCGACGGGCGGGAGACCACGTATGAGGGGTATCGGCGCCAGCGACTGGACAAGGCATCCATCAGCGGCCCGAAGGGCGAACTGCTATTCCCGACGTGCACCGGTCCGTACATGGAGGATCACAGGGTCGTCGCGGTGTGGTCGTGCGTGTCCGAGACGGGCGATCTCGACGCTGAGGTGATGCGCATGCCCATGATCGCCATATCCAACGCGGCGCAGCCGGTGATCACGTTCACCGTGCCGGAGGAGAGCGCTGAACGGAATGGGGGATTGATCAGCCGCCCCATCTGGGACAAAGGGACACCATGAGCGACCGACTGAACAGAATCGACCCGAGAAAATNNCAGAGTCCGAGTTGCGGGTGTCGCTGATGACCGACGAAGCTGTGCGTCGCGAGCATGTCGCGCTTCTGCGGGCCGTGTGGGGTGCGCTCGATGATTCCGAAGAAGTCCCGACAGGGCTCTACCCGGTGGACGTCGTCGAGAAGTACCTTCAGCGCGGGAACATCGAGAAGGACGGGGATTGGTGACCGTCTTCCGGACACCGCGCGAAGCCTTCGCCTGGCTCGCCAACGCCACCCGCGGGCCGGGGGCTGCCAAGGTGAGCCTCGAGCCAAGGGTGCAGGAGACGCGACACTTCGACGACGAGACGGTCATGCGGATGCTGCAGCTCGTGTACGGGGAACCTCCGATTGGCTGCGGCTTGCGACGTGGGTCCAAGCTCGAGGTAGACCTCGGTCACTGGGCGCTGCGGAAAGAGCCTGCCCCATCGAAGAGGGTCGCAGCGTTCGCACGACGGCTCGACTACCGGCTGAAGAAACACGGGCTCAAGCGGCACAACCCAGCGAGGCCGACGGTGCGTGTCGACATGGACGAGGATAGCGGCACGCCGCGAAGGTCAGCGCACATCGACGAGACGAGGCCGACGGAGCGGCAAGCCGATTGCCTCGAAGCCGTCATCGAATACCAGCGGGAGAATGGCATCGCACCGTCGATCCGGGAGATCACCGAACTGATGGGACTGTCCCACCTCTCGATCAACATGGCGCGCGAACACCTGCTCGCACTTGAGCGCAAAGGGTGGCTGAAGCTGGTCCGTCGCGATGGCCAATGCGTCCCGAGGGGCATCGTCGTGCTCTCCGACGGCTTCTCCGGCACCCCAAAAACGTCCTGGTCGTAAGTACAGAATCTGTAGTGATCACGATCGGTTGGCGCGTGGAAGGCGCGGACCTGATCAAAGTTCGAGGATTGCGGCGTCTCCAGGATCGGCCCAAACCACCCCAGACTGAGCGAGCGTGCGCGATGGGGAGCCGAGCAGCCGTAGCAACAGCCACCGGACTCAAGTGGTCCGCCATCGGTCTCGGGCTCGTCCAGGCCGGCATGCTGTTCGCGGCCGACTACCTCGGGCTCGATCTTCGCGACGAGACGATGGACGCGATCGGTTGGCTCGGCACGCTGTCCGGCTCCATGCTCGGCGGCGCCGCGCTATCAAAACTCCGCAAAGGTCGTTCGTGATGAGCATCCGCGAGATTTCGGACAACGTCGAAGCGTACTGGTCGCTGCCCGCCGTTCTGCTCGTGCTGATGTCGATCGGGACGTTGATCGCTCGCTGCGGCGGCTGAAAGGGAGAATGCGATGATCCCCTGGACTGTACGAGGGCACGAGGTCAAGTGGGCGAAGATCGACGGAGTGCTCGCGAAGGCGGCTGTTATTACCGGGGTGTCCGGTAAGGTTTTTGTCGTCGTCGGCTTCTCTGTTTCCCTGACGGTGGCCGGTAAGGCCCAGTTCTTCAGCGGAACCTCCACTGCGCTAACTGGCGCCGCAGACGTCGGCCTTGGCGTGCCATGGAGTGATGTTTCGGTGGTCGGCTGCTTCGCCACCGCATCGGGCGCGGATCTGCAGCTCGAGTGCACCACGGGAACAGGGAACGGGTATGTCGCATATTGCGAAGTGGACGGATAGACCATGCCTCTCACGAAACACTACGACACCAGACTTTTTGGGCGGGGCGTAGGCCTGCGGGTGACAGCCGTTACCGCTGCCTACACAGCCACCACTGAGGATTGCCTCGTCACCGGGGATGCCACATCAGCCGCGTTCACCATCACGCTGCCAGCGATTGCCAGCGCGTATGACGAGGCGACTGGTGCGGGGCAGCTGATCGCCCTGAAGAAGATCGACTCCGGGGCCAATGCCATCACGGTGGACGGCAGNNCGCCAACGTGAGCCTCGCTGCCCAGTACGACGGCGTCATCCTCGTGGCCGGGGCCAGTGAGTGGCACCGCATCGAAGGCACGCTGTAAGGCTAGCCATTGCCGGCGGGCCACGCACAGGGAAGACCACCCTGTCCCCCCCCCAACCCTCCCCCTTCCCGATCTGCGCGATTTCGTCATCGGGGCCGGCGG
>JABAOG010000345.1_pt4 | contig 40288 bp, 35 predicted proteins | sample 7062131 | NCBI WGS metagenome assembly JABAOG01 (sample SAMN14538629, study PRJNA623070) | marine sediment metagenome | biome: marine biome [ENVO:00000428]; feature: marine pelagic biome [ENVO:01000023]; material: deep marine sediment [ENVO:00002113] | place: India: Arabian Sea | collected... | reverse complement strand
ATTGATCAATTTACAGCGGGTAAATTCCTTTATAATAAAAATAATGTTTGGCATTTGCGGGTGGAATCCAGTCTGGATATCCATCCAACGAAATCGAACCTGAAATTATTCATAAACCCAAGGTCGCCATCCGATCGTAGGTTTTTAATATTGGTAACAGACGATGGTATAAATGGTTAATCATTGCCTGCTGATATCNNTGATATCCATTCAATATCCGTAAGACCTGCAAATCTGTAATAATAAACGGATGACTGCAGAACCCCTCGATGACTACGTTCTCAAGGCACAACAGCCCAAGATGAAAAACCAATCATTTCATCCATCAAAAATTCTCAACCCTCGCTATCATAATTATATTATTGTGAACATCTTATCATCCCATAGAAGGAGGTATGGATGAACCAAACCGCGGAAAAACACCCCGTCGTTGAAATGCGCAACATCAAGAAGTACTTTGGCGGTGTCCACGCTTTGCGTGGTGTAGACCTTGTCTTGCATGAGAACGAAGTCCTGGGATTGGTAGGCGACAACGCCGCTGGAAAATCCACACTTATGAAGGTATTGAGTGGAGCCTACATCCCAACCGATGGTGATATTTTTATTGAAGGCAAAAAAGCGCATTTTACTAATCCGATGGATGCTCGGCGCCAGGGCATCGAGATGGTTTATCAGGATTATGCCCTTGCCAATAATCTCGATGTGACCGCCAATGTATTCTTGGGNNAAGATTGATATCCCCTCCGTTCGGCAAAAAGTGGAGAGGCTTTCCGGTGGTCAGCGTCAGGCTGTCGCGATTGCTCGCGCGACCGCGTTCGATGCCAAGGTGATCATCATGGATGAGCCCACAGCAGCCTTGAGTGTGGCGGCGATTGATAAAGTCCTCGAACTCGTACGGGAACTCAAGGCGCAAGGGTCTTCGATTATCATGATCAGTCACCGGCTGGAGGACATCTATCAAGTCAGCGACCGGATGATTGTTCTCCGACGTGGTCGCAAGGTCTCGGATACAAAAGTTGAGGGTGACCTGCACGAATTCCGTGAAAATGTCGTTGCTTATATGATCGGTGCTCGTGATGACTATGCTCACGAAAATGACGTTGACTGATAAAATGCTACAGAGATAAGGAGCAGGAGGCCAAGGATGTCGTTCTTCAAAGATCTTGGGAATTTATTGCGAGAGAATATCCGTGAATATGGGATGTTCATTGCCCTATTCGTCATCATGGGGGTTTTTGCCATCACAACGGATGGCTTATTTATTTCGTCCAGGAATTTAGTTAACCTGGTGAATCAAACCGGCTATATAGCCGTTTTAGCGGTTGGGATGACCCTGGTTATCGTCATCCGGCATATTGACTTATCGGTCGGTTTTTTGGCGGGTTTCCTGGGGGCGGTGGCAGCAATTGCGATGGTCAATTGGGATCTCCCTGTCATTGCGGTAATCCCACTGGTGCTTGGATTTGGTGTTATTGCCGGATTGTTCACCTCCTTCCTGGTGGCAACGCTCGGGATACCGGCTTTTGTGGCCACGCTGGCGGGATGGTTGGGATATCGTGGTGCTTTACAGCTTGCTACTATCTCTACCGGCACGATCATTATCCCTAATGATGCTTTCAATGATATCGGTAACGGCTTTATCCCGGATATTCTAGATTTTGGCTTTCTACCGGAAATGCATAAGACCACCCTGGCACTTGGTTTGCTCGGAATCATTATCTATGTGGCAGGTGAGTTCATGAAACGCAATCGAATGCGGAAAAACGATTTCGATGTGATCTCCATTGAAATGTTCATCCTGCAGTTGATTTTCGTTTCGGCTTTGATCGGTGCGATCGCCTGGATACTGGCAGGGTATCGAGGACTTTCCTGGACAGCCGTGGTGATTATTATCGTGGTGATGCTGTACAGTTTTGTGACCAACCAGACGGTCCTTGGAAGACATATTTATGCTGTCGGAGGAAACCCGGAAGCGGCGGAATTAAGCGGTATCTCCGTCAAGAAAATTACCCATATCGTTTTTGCTTCCATGGGCATGCTTTCGGCATTGTCTGGGATGTTATATGCCTCGCGCCTGCAGTCAGCAACGACGACTGCAGGAACGCTTTTTGAGCTGGATGCTATTGCGGCGGCATTCGTCGGCGGTGTTTCCGCGGCTGGCGGTGTTGGTAAAGTCATGGGCTCATTGATCGGTGCCCTGGTAATGACCTCATTAACGAGCGGCATGAATTTGATGGGAATCGATATCTCTTACCAGTACATTGTTCGAGCTTTTGTTCTTGCTTTAGCGGTGATCTTCGACGTGACTACTCGGAAGGTTGTCAAATAATCCATATCCTGGCTGTATTGCCAGCATTTGAACAATTCGATAAAATACCCACTGGATTATTGCAGTGGGTATTTTTTGAATTATCGCACTGTACGGGTGAACTCCACCTGCAGGATATCCACTTTGAGAGATTGCTCTGGTAATAAAAACAGAGAACAATCCAGATAACTCCTGGATCAAGGACATAACCAGAAATAGGTCCGGCTGAACACAATTTCTTTGATGAACACAATCATTATCAACCCGCGTGAAAATATTGTTCAGTGTGCAATTCGAAATGATGAAATATGTCTGACGCATTGTTAGAAATTCGAGAACTGTCAAAAAATTACGGCAACTTGAAGGTATTGGAAGACATCAACTTTTCCTTGCACCAAGGCGAGATTTTGGGTCTGGTCGGTCGGCGAGGTTCCGGAAAATCCACCCTGCTAGGGTTAATTGGGGGAAATATCCAGCCGTCCAGGGGATCAATACTTCTGCAAGAACGGCAGATCGCCTATTTATCCCCTTCCCAGGCTCGGAACCTGGGAGTTGAACTGGTTTACCAATCTCCTCAACTCGTTTCCCAGATGAATGTTATCCAGAATATTTTTTTAGGGCGGGAGTTCTCCAGGCTGAAACCTTTCAGCGTCCCGGACTGGGACAGGATGAGCGAAAGAGCTGGAGATTTACTGGCTGATTTTGACCTGCCTTACGATTTAATCAATGAATCTGTCAGTGATTTGACGGACGAACAGCGTCACCTGGTTGCTTTAATGAGAGCATTCAGCCGTCCTGCTGGTTTGCTGTTGATCGATGATGTGCTCACTAACCTCAGCTACCACCGCCAGGAAATTTTGCTGGATAACATTCGCGAACAATCCAGGCAGGGCGTAGGTGTGATTATCTGTTCTGAAAACATCAAGCATTTATTCAATATCACCGATCGCATCCTGGTTTTGTTTGAGGGTAAACTGGTGGCTGACCGCTGCACAGCGGAGAGCACTCCACGCGAGGTCGTTGAGCTGATCGTCGGAGCCAGCAGCCCGGAACAAATCACCCCGGTCATCTGGGCACTGGAGAACTACCATAAAGCCCGTCAACAAACGGAAGAGCTCTTCCAGAAGCAGTCGGAACTGCACGAAACCCTGGAAGCCAGCGATCTGCTCAACCGTCAGTTGATTGAACGACTGAGCGGACAGGTCCAGGCGATGGACCGGCTGAACTTGGCACTGCAGGAAACCCAGCGGCGTTTAATGACCGACCGGGAAGAAGAACGTAAAGCTGTAGCCAGAGAATTACATGACTCAGTCATCCAGGACTTGTTGGGGTTGAATTACCGCCTGGAAGATATTGAAAATGACGAGGAGTCTGATGAGCAGCGCGAAGAACTGGTAGCTATCCGTAAATCCATCCGGCAGGTCGTGGGAGATCTGCGCCAAATTTGCCGAGATCTGCGCCCGCCCACCATCGATAACCACGGTCTGTCGTCCGCGATTACGTCACTGGTCCAGGAATGGGCGGATCGAACAGGAATCATGGTGAATATCGATATCAACCGCCGGATCGGGCGTCTCCCGGAGTGGATCGAGCTGTCAATTTTCCGCATTATCCAGGAGGGGTTAAGCAATGTCGCCAAGCACGCAGATGCCCGGCAGGTCCATTTGAGGTTGAAGCGGACACCAGCCGGCCAATTGAGGATCCATATTGCTGATGACGGACGGGGGATCGAACACTTACCGGACCTGGCAGACCTTTCCGCTCAGAAGCATTTCGGGCTTGTGGGGATCAGCGAACGGGTCGCGTTACTGGACGGTCGTATGGCGATTGATTCCACAGCAGATAAGGGATTCGAATTGGAGATCGAAGTCCCCATTCCCAATCCATTTGGTTAGACTACCTAATTTCATTACTAAGGTCNNAAGGTCTCGAGGGTAGTATCCCTTAGATTGTCCGATGACCTGACAATTCGTAGGAACAACCGGTGGTGGATTTGTATTCACCGCCTGTTTGGCGCATCTGGGGGAACAAATCAATCAATCTGGACGTTTTAACTTCACAGCCAACGCATGAGCACGATCATCTGATAAGACCAGATGTCAGCCAGGAGGTTGAGATGTCCAGAAAAATTCAAATTTCAGCAATATTTGCGGTTATAGTTATAATAAGCCTGATGCCAAATATTGCTTCTGCCGCAAACAATCACCGAGAAGATCCGATCGAGACACCTGATCCTGAATACCTGCAGGCAATTGCCCGAACTGCTGCAATGGTCGGGGATGCTGATGCTGTCCGATTAGCGAGTGAATACGGACTGCAGGTGCTCAACGTCACCTGGGAGGATACAGGTCGCTACTATGATTCTTCAGTCGGTCCCAATATCTCCGACATGACCATCCAGGTGCAGCACTGGGACGAGGATAGCGAGAGCTACCAACTGACATTGATGCCGGTGATCCGCTACCCGAACTTCTCTGATCTGACAGCGGACATCTCACCGGATGATTTTTTCTTGATGGTGGGGAATGAAAAGGGAGAAGATCTTCAGCGGGTTTCCCTGACAGAATATCTGGATAATTTTCGAAGCTATCTGTCAGAGCCGGACTCGTGGAATGGACGGGAAAAATCCCTGCTGGCGAAGCGGGACAGCCATGTGCTGGTCAGCGCCCAGGCAGCATTCCTGCCGGTACCGCAGCAGGGTCTGGCGGAATTCAACCCGGTGATCTTCAACTACCAGTCTGTAGCCGGTGACCCGGCGGTGCTGGCAATTATTGCTACGCGCGAGGGCACCAGTGCAACTATCATTGACAATACCCGGGATGCCTTCCCGGCCGGTTTTTCCTGGGGGCAGCGTTTGTTCCACAACCAGGATGGAGAACGTGCCAGTTTCACCGGTCAGCGGTTGAGTGATTTCCTGGAAGGAAGTGATCGATCAGGAGGTTCAACCTCGGATCAATCCCCAGAAGGGGCTGGACAGGCTGGCTTGAATATGGTCCTGCTGATCCAGGTCCCACTAAAGCAGAAGAACCCGATGACATTTGGTGAGGGGCTCTATGAGAGTGAAGTCAAAATGTCTGCAGCACCCATGGAGGAAGCAGATGCATCGGATGTGGAAGCCGCGGTCATCGGCCACGGTGCTGTGGAAGGACCTTTCACCGAAATCGATGGTATCGAGATCGAACGTGATGAGCGTTTCCCGATCCGGGTGACGGTGCAGTTTTATAAAGCCACCAGCAACGGGATCGTATCCGAGGGGGACATGGCGGAGATCGCTGAACAGATCGAGCGGGTGTACGACGAAGCGGATTACGTCGGCAGCCTTGTCGTCGATGGTCCATCCGATCGCCCGACAGAACATGATGCTCCCAAAACCGAACCAGGTGACTGGTGGGAACAATTCTGGAAACGCTTTGAGAAAAACACGGAATTAACTCGAGATGATGCCTACCAGCTCTGGGAAAAATTGAATATCTGGGCACGTGGGATCTTTGGAAGATAAATCCAAATAATAATTGAATTCAGCATGGGTGCGTTAACGGCGCACCCTTTTTTATCATCTGTCTGGATGGATGCTAGCTCGTTATTAATGTGACTTTTCTGCTAGTTGATCCGTATCAGTAGGTTTTGAAGTTAGCTTTTCGTTAATAATTCCGTAGAAAGGCATTCCTAATGTTTTCTTAACCACCTGCTCAGGTAAAACTACGGAATCCCAACCATAATTCCTGTATAATCAGAGTATTAACGTCCAATTTACAGGTGAATTATGANNTACCTTGCCACGGATGAAATTGCGACCATCGTCTACCTGGCACAGAAGCTGGGAAAACCGTTGTTGGTTGAAGGTCCTGCGGGGGTTGGGAAAACCGAACTTTCCAAGGCAATTGCTGGAGCCACAGGAAATGAATTGATCCGTTTACAGTGCTACGAAGGTCTGGATGAGTCCAAGGCGCTGTATGAATGGGAATATTCCAAACAGCTGCTGTACACGCAACTGCTGCGCGACAAACTCAACGAAACCCTTGGAAAGGCAGAGTCGCTGACGGAGGCTGCAGACCGGCTTGCGATGGAAGAGGACGTCTTTTTCTCCGATCGCTTCCTGCTCCAGCGCCCATTGCTGAAGGCAATCCTCAGCGATCAGCCATCCGTCTTATTGATCGATGAGATCGACCGGGCTGATGCCGAGTTCGAAGCATTTTTATTGGAAGTGCTGAGCGACTTCCAGGTCTCCGTACCAGAAATCGGAACCCTGGCAGCCAGGCATAAGCCCTTCGTGGTCCTGACTTCGAACAACACCCGTGAGCTTTCCGAAGCGCTGAAACGACGCTGTTTATATTTGTTCATCGATTACCCAACCCTGGAATCAGAATTGGCAGTGGTGCGCTTGAAAGTCCCGGATTTGAATCCAAAGCTCGCCCAGCAGGCGGTTGAGTTTGTCCAACGACTGCGGAACTCGGACCTGCGCAAGTCACCATCCATCAGCGAGACCCTGGATTGGGCGAATGCGCTGCTGGCATTGAATGCCTCCACGATTGACAAAGAAACCCTGGAAGAAACCCTGTCTGTGCTCTTGAAGCACGAAGTGGATCTGCAAAAAGCCAGACGACAATATCTCTACCCTTCACCGAGGCAGCTGCCGGATGATTTTGGGGAATTCTCCCAGAATTGATTGTTTACGAAGGAGCGTAGAACATGGAATCCCGAATCTTACAGCTGATTTCCGCATTACGTGCAAGTGGAGTGCGGGTCTCTTTAGCAGAGTCCGCTGAAGCATTTACTGCAGTTGACCTGATGGGGATTCAGGACCGTGAACATTTTCGGCTGGCACTGCGCTCTACGTTGATTAAAGATGTCCGCGATATCCCCACATTCGAGGAACTATTCCCGCTGTTTTTTGGCACCAGTCAGCCACCGGTGATGGGCGGTGATCCACGAGGGGATATGTCCCAAGAGGAAGCCCAGATGCTGGCGGATGCACTGCGACAGTTCACGGAAGAACTCCGCCAGCAGATGGAAAGATTTATGAATGGAGAACCCTTAACCGAGTCGGAACTGGAAGCGCTGGCACAGCTGGCTGGTTTGAACCAGACAGGTGACCTGCGCCGTCAACGCCAGATGGAATGGCGAATGATGAACGCACTGGCTTTCCCTGAAGTTCGAAAAGCCCTGGAAGAATTGATGGAACTCCTGGCGCAGATGGGAATGAGCCGTGAGCGGCTTGAAAACATCCAGGAGATGATCCGCCAAAACATGCGGGGAATGCAAGACCAGGTGGAGCAGTTCGCTGGCCGGCGGATTGCCGAAAATATGAGCACGCGCCCCCCGGAAGACAGCCTCGATCATCTGCTTGCCTGTCCATTTAACCAGCTGACCGATGCTGATAAGAAAAAACTGCAACGTGAAGTAAAACGACTGGCGGCGACCTTACGTACTCGCATCGCCTTGCGGCAGAAGCGTGCCAAGAGCGGTCAGCTCGATCCGAAGGCGACGATCCGGGCTAACCTGAAGTATCATGGCGTGCCGATGGAATTGCGGCATAAAGACCGGGCCCGGAAGCCCCGGATCGTAGCGATCTGTGATATCAGCACATCCATGCGCTTCTGCTCGGAACTGATGCTGGGCTTCCTGTTCGCACTGCAGGGTCAGGTGAGGAAAACCCACGCGTTCGCTTTTATCGACCACTTAGAATACATCTCCGATGATTTCAACAACGCCACCGCCAACGAAGCGATCCAATCGGTCTTGTGGCGCATGCCCAGCGGTCATTACAACACCAACCTGGGTCGCTCATTGGATGATTACCAGAAGCATTACCTGGATACGCTCAATGGGCAGACGACACTAATCCTCCTCGGTGATGGGCGCAATAATTACAACAATCCACGTACAGACATTTTCTCGATGATGAGCCGGCGTGCCAAGCAGACCATCTGGCTAAACCCCGAACCACCCACGATGTGGCACGGGGACAGCGATATGGCGAAATATGCGCCTCACTGCGACAATATTCTCAAGGTCAGCAATCTTGGAGAACTGGCACGGGCAGTCGATACATTGATGGGGACCTGATCGAATAATGACCCATAATTTACTTAAGCACCCGTGTCAACCCTGGAATAAGGCATGTATAATGAATTTGGATCGTGCCTCAATCACGAAAGTGAATTGTTACGCTCGTTTTATTTCGTTATCAGTCGAGAAGAGGTTAATGGCATCTTCTTGGTTGATGGGCATCAGGAGGTGTGTAAATGAATTTTAGAAAAATGGAAAATTATTATGATCTTCTATCTATCCGGCTTAAGGCGGCTCAGCGGGATATGAACATTCTTGGGGGCGTAGCGATCGTGGCATTCATATTGCTGATCGCTCTCGGGTTGCTCGATGAAATCAATGGCAGGTCCTTATACATTGTCGGGGGATTGGTTACAGTATTCTGGGTGATCTTCCTGATGGCATGGGTGAAATTGCAGATCATCAATGGATCGATTGAAATGGTCTATAACCTGCGCCTGATGAACGAAGACCAGGACCCTGGCAGAAATCAGTGACGGAAGAATATTTCAGATTCCTTGAATCAGGATCAGTATCCTGCTATTGATCCTATCAGATGGTTTGTGATTGGATATGAGATGAAACCAGAATCTGGTGCTCCTGCAAACCGATCGAACCGTTCTATGCCAGAGGCGGTTATCATCCCAGAGCTCGCTTACCCTGATGTGCACCAGGCGGTTGACTGGCTTTGCCGCACATTTGGATTCTCCGAACGCCTGAAGATCGGTGACCACCGCTCCCAGTTATCCTACGGAAAAGGTGCGATCGTGGTCACCCATCAGCGGAAGCAGGTATCCTCTGCTGACAGCACACATTCGATCATGGTGCGCGTCGCGGATGTCAATGCACACTATCAACATACCAGAGAATCTGGCGCCAGAATTGTCAGTTCACCCAAAGACAATCCCTACGGAGAACGGCAGTATACGGTGGAAGACCCGGGTGGACATATTTGGACATTTTCCCAATCGATAGCAGACATTGACCCGGCTGCCTGGGGTGGAGAGCTGATCGATCTGTAGTCTTAATATGAATAAAATGTATTCGTGAAGTGATAAATCCGCACTTGTCACCACATCGCATTTGTTTTTTTACGGGCTGTTTAGATAAATCCGGCGATCAAATCCGGATCGTTTCAGGCATTGAAATCAATGAGCATTGCCGAGAAGGTGATTATAGTCATCAGGTCATTAAATGATTTAAGGATAATGAGATGCTACAAGAAATCAGTGAGAAACTATCAAAAACAATCGAAATGAAAAGGAAGAAAGAAAAGCTGCAGCGGGATTTGTCTTCTGTGAGCAAGGAATTGAAGAGCACAAAATCCCGGTTGGATTCCCTCAGCACACAACTGGAGAAAGAAAAAATCGATGTGGACAAACTGGAAGGGACCAGTCTGAAGGGACTGTTCTATTCGGTCCTTGGCAGCCGCGAAGAGCAGTTGGATAAAGAACGCCAGGAAATGCTGTCTGCACAGCTGAAATATCAGCAGACGAGGAACCAGGTAGATTTCCTAGAACGCGACAGAGAGTATTTACGCCAGCAGCTTGAACCTTTGACCGGTGTGGATGCGGAGTATGAGCGTCTTCTGGCGGAGAAGGAACGCCTGCTGCGCCAGACGGATGAAAAGGCAGCACGTCAATTGATGGAGATCACGGAGAAGATCGCTGAACTGGAGGCGGAAATCAAAGAGATTACCGAAGCGATCCATGCTGGAAATCAGGTTGTTTCGAGTCTGCGGCAGGTGATCAACTCATTGAAGAGTGCGGAAGGTTGGGGAACCTGGGACCTGCTCGGGGGTGAATTTATCAGCACCGCTGTAAAACATTCACGGATTGATGATGCGAGGAACGGAATCCATGATGTACAAATGAAAATGAGCCAGTTTTCAAGAGAACTGGCTGATGTCCGAAAACACGTGGAAGTGCAGATCGATATCGGTGNNAGACTGTGGATGAACTGGAGGGTGTCAAAAGAAAATCACTCAATCAGATAAGTGATCTGCGAAAACAGCGCACCCGATTGATCGAACGCAGTTAATCTTCCGCCTGCTCTGGTGAATATAAGCTCATCACTGGACGCATCTCAGTATAGAACGGTATTCAATAAATGAATTCTTCTCCCGATTACGAGTTGGGCGGAAAAAAACAGCCTGACAGGTTCGTCAGGCTGTTGGATCTCGTGATCTTTAAACTATGGATCTTTGTCTACTTATCCTCATCGATTTCCTGGATTTCGAAAAATGACCGGACCGCCGACATTCCAGCGTCATAGAGTTTATTATATTTGATGCTCCCAGGGACGATGTTGAAATCAAGCGGGGAAATACCACAATCGCTGATCTCGATCGTGCGTTGTTTGTCAACCTGATGTGTCTGGTAATTTGAAACCTGGTAGGAGGTGTACGCGTTTTTCAAGGTCAGGTTCATAAATTCCCACACATTATCCGGGTATACAGGTTCAGTTTGTTCGCTCATCTTTTCGGGGTACAGGAAAAGACCGAGTGTCCGCCAGTTGACTTTGTCTTTGTAATACCTGTTCTTGGCTGCAAATTCCGGCTGGTCGAAGATGTGCATGGGAAAATTGTCGTAGAGACCGCCATCGACGTAGTAATCACCATCACCAAATTTTTTCCCGTCGAAGCGCAGCGCTTCGAAGAATATCGGGATGGAAATTGACATGCGGACAGCGTCAGCAACGGCAACATCTGGGGTTTCAGCGGCGGAAAATACTTCAGCACGGTGACGGGAAATATTGGCAGCGACGATATAAAGATCGCGGAAACCGCGCTCCTGGAATTCAGTAAATGTAGCTCGCCGGTTGCCGTCGCACTGTCCAGCGATGACCTCTTCCAACCACTGGTGGATGTCCTGGCTGGAATGCCAGCCGTATTTTGTGAAGAAACGTCTATAGCTTTCGTCGTTGTTCCATTCCAGTAATTTCCGCAGGCGGGTCTGGGCTGGATTGTTTGAATATTTCGTATAGTCGAGCGAGTTGAACAGTTCCCAGGTTTGAGCGATATCCAGTCGGAAGCTTGTAATAGTCGCGGCGATAGCTCCTGCAGAAGTGCCGGCTACACGCTCGATATTCCGCAGAATGTCCAACTCATCAAGAACTTCCAATGCGCCCATATAGGCAATGCCACGCACCCCACCGCCTTTGAAAACCAGGTTGCGGTAGACGGTTCGGTTGAAAGTATCGTCAATTTTTGTCCTGATGTTCTTGATAATGATAGGTAGAGCCATATCTTTAACCCATATCTGTAAAACAATTCACTTATTAATTATAACTACGTGGATAAAGGTGTAAAGTTTCAGAAGAGCAAGTGAGAAAATCTTAATCCAAGAGGTAGAGAGCGAAAAAAACAATGGATAGTCGATCTTCCTTCAACAGGTATAATCATCAACTGAACTGGGTATGCATATATCAAATCGATCATTAGAACCAGTCACAACAGAAATAATGCATGTTCCTGAATTCCTTGAATCTCACCAGCGAGTGATCATTGCACTGTGTACACGCGCTTTTGAAGAGGATATGAGCAATCTATTTGAGGTGTTTGACGATTCGACCCATATCCTGTACTCTGTGAATGGTCACTTGGTCAGCCATGTCGACGTGGGTTCGCATACCTTTTTCCCCTGGGAAAGTTATCGATTCGTTAAAAAATCTTCGATTTGCCTGTAATCCTCATCCCAATCTGTATGTTGGACGGTAAGCGTGGGGAAAGGCATCTCCTCCAGCAGTTCCAGCTCAACCTTCTGACGCAATTCATAGAATTTGATCATCCCTTCGAAGCCCTGCCAACCATTCGCTTTGCCTGTTCCCTGTTCTGTGTGGTAAGCGATGATGAACTCGAGCCATTCTGGTGGGCGTTTTTCAGCAACTTTACGCAGGGTTGTTTCAACATCACCCGGGTGAAGATATATCAAACGCGGGTTCAGCTGACGGATGACTTCAGCAATTTCCAGCACATAGGCTTTTGCTGATTCGACCGATTCATTGTTTGCTCCCAATAACATCGTCAATAGGTTTTGAAGGAACGCACATTCAAAAATGTAGATCTGGTCTTCTGCTGCAGCTCGCTGGGAAAAGCCCTGCCAGCGCTGACGCAGCAACCTGCGGAATTTGTCCACGGGCAGCTCATAGATTTCGTAGCGAGCCAGGGTTTTAAAAAGTTCCGGGTTGACTGAATCGCTGAACTCGCCGGCTAATTTGCGATATGAGAAAAAGAAATCTCCACTTTGAACGCTTGCATGTTCCTCGAGAAGATCCACCTGTTCAGGAAATTCCGCCTTGATCTTTTGGTATTCATCCACGTCCAGACAGGCGATAGATTCAAAATCAGCAGGATGATCCAGGTTTCCTTCCAGGTACAAGCATGTTTTATGGTTGTTTGAGGACAGGTGCCTGTCGATGAATTGTGCAGCACTGGTTTTGCCAGAACCAGGAATACCTTCGACAAGTATCAGTTTTGTCATCGTTTTTCTCATTGGGTCGGTGGTGTTTGGGCTGTTGAGTTGATTCAAATTTTGGGTTCCATAACGATCGTGTTGGTGTCCCTTCCTTTGTGGCGGACGATTCCCCCGACTGCTTGATGTCCCTGCCCGACGACGAAGAAGGCATTCGGATCGGTCTCCTGAACGATATTTTTCAGGGTTCCCATCTCAACCCGGTTGATAGTGCAGAACAGAACCGTGTGGTCTGCGTGGGTGAACATTCCCTTGCCATCCCAGGAAGTCACGCCGACCTGGAGCTTGCTGATGATAGCCTTTGCGACTGTCTCCGGCTGGTCGGTAATGATAAATGCTGTACGGACCACGCTGGGTCCCTCCTGCACGTAGTCTGCTGCGATCCCCCAGATGAACAGCATCATCATACCGTACAGAGCTCGATCCCACCCGAAGAAAAAGCCCAGAAGTACGATAATGGCACCGTCGATGTAGATATAAAGCTGGGAGATGGGGATACCAGTTCTCATCTGTATGGCACGGCTGATCACATTGGTACCTGCTCCGCTGCTGCGTCCCAGGAAGATCAAGCCCGAGCCGATACCACCGACGATCCCTCCATATACGGAGTTCAGCAACAGGTCATTGGTGATGCCCGCCGCAGGCAGCCAGGGTTTGAGGAAATCAACACCTAAACTGTACAAGACCGATACATAAATAACCCGAACCAGGAATTGGAAACGCCCCAAATGGCGGAAACCAATGGCGATCATGATCGCCTGCAGGATCAGGAAGAGTGTCCCTTCTGATAACCTGAGATAGCGAGTCAGGATCAGGACAATACCCCCAATACCCCCGGGAGCGATCTGGGTAGGCGACATAAAAACATTGAAATTGATCGCCATGAAGATGGCTCCGATGGTTAATAACGAGTAGTCCTTCGCCGTTATGATTATTCGTTTTCGGTTCTTACTGATGCGCTCGATCATCGCGCTTCCTCCTGGGGCTGGGCAAGTTGCTGGAAAATCACAATGGATGATAGCCGCTTGTTCAAAATTCGGCGCGATTATACTGGAAGCAAGCCTTTTCGTCAGGTATGTTTAGGAATGAATTTCCTCACTTGGTTGGATGTCATGTATTCGTTGCCATTAGAAAGTTTTCCACCTGGCTAACAAACCGTTCCGGGTCTGTGTCCATGGCGATATGCTGCTGACCGGGTAGGACGACGAGCTTGCTGTTCGGCAGTGCCACATTGAGCATTTCCATCCCCTGGGTAACTGCGGGTCGGCTGTCTCCGCCGAGGAGAACAAGTGTCGATACACTGAGTGCCGTCTTTTGAAATGAACATTTTCATCATGGAGATGAGCTCCTCTGGTAGAGGGCATATTTGGATTTTCTCTAGCTGGAAATTGGAGTAATTTTACAAAAATTATTATAATATTCGGGTTGTTTCATTTCCTCCGAATAGATGGGAATTAAAGGAATTTCACTGCGTTCAGTGTGGCGGAAAAAGGGCAAAGGGATAATTGGGATTTGTACTGCGAGCCGATCCATGCAGGTCGAGGTAATAAAAATTCCATGATGCAGACATGATAGAACGCTTTTTTTGATTCTCAGCCTCGAGTCCCCAAAATTCTGCTTAAAGTCCATGTATAATATGATTGATTTTCGATCAGACTTCAATTTTAGTTTACATCCTCGTTCACTGCTGTCATCTCGGACTGTTCATAAATACCTCCAACTCATCAAAATAACTTGTGGTTTTGAGAGCGATGCCCACACCTTTGCTAGCCACAAAATTAATCTGGCCAGTTCCCCGACGTAATCTTGTATCGCGCCGACTGCTCCTGAAGCAGCTTGATGAAAACTTGTTCCAGGGAGATGGATTCAACCGCAAGTTAACCCTGGTTTCTGCGCCTGCAGGCTATGGCAAAACCACCACCATTTCAGAATGGCTGATGCATATAATTCCGGGGGAAGAGAAACCTGCCGGGGAGCTAGTAGTTGATTCTCCAGGGAGCAAGTCAGAACTTATAAGCAGTTCGCTCCCCAGGATTGCCTGGCTGTCCCTGGATGAGGGGGACAATGATCCTGTACGCTTTTTGGCGTATTTCATTGCGGCACTCCGAGAAATTGATAAGGATTTTGGAGAGTCTTCCTTATCCATCCTCCAGTCGCCTGGACAGCAAAACTCAGAAATCATATTGACAACCATCCTCAATGAAATCGCCGAGATGAGCAATGCCATCGTATTTGTCCTCGATGACTATCATGTCATCCACAATCTATCCATTCACCAGCAGTTGACCTTTTTACTGGACCATCTTCCAGTGCAGTTTCATCTCGTTATCTTATCTCGAGAGGATCCTCTATTACCTATCGCACGCCTGCGTGCCAGAGAGCAGGTTTTGGAGATCCGTCAGCACGATCTAAGGTTCACGATCGATGAAATTGACGAATTTCTGGTAAGTGTGATGGGATTATCTCTCTCATCTGCGGAGATTGCGGCTCTGGAACGTCGTACTGAAGGTTGGATTGCCGGTTTGCTCCTGGCAGCGCTGTCCATGAGAAGTCGTGAGGATCTATCATCCTTCATTCAAGATTTTACAGGGTCCTCGCGTTTTATCCTGGATTATTTAATTGAAGAAGTGTTTAATCGGCAGCGTCCTGAAATTCAAAACTTTTTATTAAAGACATCGATACTTGATCGGCTTTCCGGTCCATTGTGTAATCGGGTAACGGAAACTGCAAACAGTCAGGGGTTTCTGGAAAACCTGGAACAGTCCAATCTCTTTATCGTTCCACTCGACCAATCCAGAGACTGGTATCGATATCATCGACTCTTTGCTGAATTGCTGCGCCACCGCCTGCGGATGAGTGGTGTTGATACTGCTGAGCTACATACGAGGGCAAGGAAGTGGTTTGAGGAGAATGAATTACAAAATGAAGCCATTCATCATGCTCTGGCGGCACAGGATTGGGGGCGTGCCAGTCAGCTTATCCAGGAAGTCACATCGGATTTTCTTAAACATGGTGAAGTCCTGACAATTATTAAGTGGTATGAATCTCTACCAGGAGAAATGCTGGTATCTGATCCCAAATTGTGCTTGGATTACTGCTGGTCGTTGCTTTTGGGAACCCAATACGAAATAGCGGCGCCGTTGTTGGAAGAAGTTGAGCAAGCAGCTCAGGGAATCCCTGTTTTTTTGGGGGAAGTCTATGCTGCACAGGCGTACCTAGCACGAGGTGTTGGGGATCATGAGCGGATGCTGGAACGTTCCCAACTTGCATTGGAAAAGCTGCCGAAAAGTTCAGTCGGTTCGCGGGGGATTGTTGCAGTCAACCTAGGGATCGCTTACTGGCATATGGGTCAGATGAAACCTTCTGAAGAAGCCATGTTGGAAGCCCAGGAGGCAGGAAAAGCAACAGGAAATCTTTATGTGGTTTTGACTGCCTGGATCTTCCTGGGGCGAGTCCTTGCTGTTCGAGGAAAATTGCACCAGGCAGTAGAGTATTTTGAACGTGCCATCCATCAAGGGGCAGGGGTGCCAATTACTGCTCTTGCTTACATGGATTTAGCCATAATCAACTACGAGTGGAATCATCTGGATATCAGTGAAGCGAATCTGCATAAAGCGATTTCGCTTTGCGAGAAATCACAAAATTACGAATTCCTGACCGGAACATTAATGATTCAATCCAGATTGAATGGTGCCCGGGGGGATTTTCCTGCCGCTAATCAGGCTTTAGAGCAAGCCTGGGATTTAGTGCGAGATGGAAAAGTTCCGGCACCAACAGTTAAGCGTTTGAAAGTGGCTCAGGCACGCTTATTTATTTCCAGTGGAAATTTACCCATTGAATGGAGGCAAAGCCTAACAACATCACTGGACTGCCATCCCAATTACCGCTTTTTGGGTGTGACCAAGGCATTAAGCATGCCAGCCTCCCAGGCTCGAATTTATCTCGACGAGCTGAGCGAGGTGGCATTGGTAAATGATTGGATCTACGGGTTGATCACTGTCCGGGCATTGCAAGCGGTTTTCGCACAAACGCAGGACCAGGCTTTAGATTTCTTGACGGAAGCATTGCGGTTGGCAGAAGATGGCGGTTTTATCCGTTCTTTTGTGGAAGCAGGGGAAAAGTTGATCCCGTTATTGCCTAAAGCGGCAGCGCAGGGAATTTCACCAGAATATGTGGGTCAGATTTTGTCTGTGATGACGAGGGAGACCGGTGTATCTGATCTGGAAGTTGGCGATATGGTTGAACCATTGACCCCACGAGAACTCGAAGTTCTGCGCCTGGTCTCGTCTGGGTTATCGAACCGTGAGATCGCCAGCGAATTGGTTGTCAGCGTCGGCACGGCGAAAACTCATGTCCATAATTTATGTGGAAAATTGGGGGTGCGCAACCGCACGGAAGCGGCAATGAAAGCAAAGCAATTAAACATGGTGTAGCAGCGGTCATGTTTTTGTTTTTTAAACCCCCTGAATCTACCTCCTGGTAGATGCGCTGATGGGGTTGATGGGGGTATTCTAAGAACAACAAGTTATCCAGAAGGAGAAAGGTATGAAAAATTGGATGCGTATTGTTCTTGGTTTACTGCTCTCAGTATTAAGTGGAGTGCTGCTGCTGCTGTCCTTTCCACCTTACGGGGTGTGGTGGTTGGCCTGGTTCGCGTTCGTTCCAGGTATTTTCGCGCAGTACCGGATGCTCCCACGCAAATATGCCCACCTTGCACCGACGATCTACATTCTGGTCTGGCTGGGACCTTACATGGCGCGTTTGTTTGGTACAGATTTCGGACCGTTTTTCACATATCTCGGTGTAGTGATTGCTGTCATCGTCTTCTTTCTCAATCGGGAGAGGGCGTTCATTGAGCGGACCGGGTACCGCTGGATGGTCCTGCAGGGAGCGATTGGCTGGGTGGGTTTAGAGATGGTTCGTGCCACCTTCATACCCGTGGTCGCGACCAGTGCATTCATGGGGTACACACAATCGACGCAGACGTGGATGATTCAACCGGTTTCGATATTCAGCGTGTACGGCATGAATCTGGTCATCATGCTGATCAACTTTTCGATGGCTCTGGGACTGATTGCCTTTTATGACCAGCAGCAACGTACATCGAGTCCAGTGTCAGGAAGTCTGGCCCGCAATTGGCTGATCGCGTCCGGAGTGATCCTGGTGGGGTGGGTGGCGACCAGCCTGGCGATCCTCAACAGTGCACCGGTTGATCCAACTTCTGTCCGGGTAGCTGCTCTTCGATCCGGGTTTCCCCTCCCGGCGCATATCGATGATGAGAACAATTCCCAGGTGCGGTTTGATAAATTTGCGCAGCAAGCCCGAGAGGCTGCTTCCCAGGGCGCCGAAGTGCTCTTCACTTCGGAGATGATGTTCAACTTCGACCCGCAGGTTGAATATACAGAAGAATTCCAGTCGATTGCCAAAGAGACAAACACTTACATATTCATCGCTTATTCTGTCCTCGGTGAAAATGCAGACATCCGGCGAAATCAAACTGTACTGCTCAGCCCAGATGGTACATTCTCTGAAACCTACAACAAAACACGAATCCCCCCAGGTGAATCGTATGATGTGCCAGGTGGAACCTACCCGGTATTCGATACCGAATATGGGAAGATGGCAGCCCTGATCTGTGCCGATGGTAATTACACGGACGTAAGCCGGAATTTGGCACAAAATGGTGCCCAAATTATCTCTGCTGGATACCGCGAATTTCCCGGGTTCGGAGAACAGCTCTGGCAGAACATTACTTTTCGTGCAGTAGAAAACCGGACTCCTATGGTCGTGACCGGAGCAGCCAGTGTGGCATCCATTATTGATCCGTTGGGTCGTCAGCTCGCCTTGGATGTCAATATTGACGGATCAGAAGCAATCNNTTGTACACATCCACGGGAGACATCCTGGGTTGGGCATCGCTGGCTGGATTGGTCGTCTTCTCTGTCTACCAGGTTGTCAATAGCAGTCAGGCAAAAAAACAACACAAGCGTAAACAATTGGAATCAGAGACTTTGCAGGTCTCAAAACAAATCTAAAGGAGATAAAAAATGAACAAGTCAAGACTCGTTTGGGGAATCATCTGTCTGGTAATTGCAGGAGGGCTGACCGTAGCCAATCTCAGCCTGCCCCCGGAAAAACTGATGTTCCAGGTTGGTGACATCAACATGCCGTGGGTCCCGCCGGTAGTTTTGGGGATTATTGGGGTGATCCTGCTGGCGACGGTGAACAAGCCGGAGGAAAAAGCCGGAGAACCCGCTGCGGAAATCCACATTGATCCCGATAAAGCCGCCTTGAATAAGCGCCTGGAAACAGTCGCGTGGGGAGCGTTCCTGATCCTGCTGGGATGCTTCCTGTTCGTTCCTGAGCAGATAATTCGGGGTGGATGGTGGTCGATCGGGGTTGGATTGATATTCCTCGGTTTGAACGCGGCACGCTATTTCAGTGGCATTCGGATGAGCGGTTTCACCACGTTCCTGGGTGTGGTCTCGATCATTGGTGGTGTGCTGGATCTGGTTGGGGTCGAAGGGATCAATGCAGCTGTACTGATCATTGTTCTCGGCCTTTACCTGGTATTGAAGCCGTATTTCGATAAACGCCAGCTCTTTGGAAAAGCTGAACAGAGCTGATGGCTGCAGATCATTCAGGCAGGTCTCGATCATCGGGACCTGCCTGAACCTTCACGGAGAAGAACCATGCAAAAGATCGAAATCCACCTTAAGGGACGCCTCGATGAAAATTGGTCTGCATGGTTGGGTGATTATACATTTGAATACACGGGGAGTGATGTGACCGTCTTGACCGGTACGATCGAAGATCAGACTGCATTGTATGGGTTGATCGCCAAGCTTCGTGATTTGGGGTTAGATCTGATATCAGTCAATATGGATACTGCTGAAAATGATTCTTCCGGATCTCCCTGAAATTATTGGTGCAATCTCATTCTTATGCCATCCTGAACATAAAAATCCTGTTTGCATTGGTTATAGTTTCAAAAAATCCTTCATCATAGAATTATATCTTGGAGGACTATTATAGGGATAGATATTCCCTTGCTCAGAAGCAGAGGGTATAATTTTTGAATGGTAGGGAATTAAGTAATTTTTGGTATTATGAAGACCCCGAAGAACCGAGATAACTGCATAAAAATACATCTTAAGGATTGCCGGTTGGGGGTATGAGATTTGTTTCCCAAGTATTTTCTACAATTGTCATTAAACTATGACCTGACCATGGTAGTGGAAATTCATCCGCCTCTTATTCACCTTCCCACTTCCAAGGGGAAAAAGCTTACTTCACAACCCGTGGTTATGAGACTTCGAATAACTAAAGGATATTACAGGCACTTTTGTTAATTGGAGATAAATTGAATGAAATCTACCAAAAATGAACTTATCGCTTATTTTGTCATTGCTTTTGGATGGATGTGGTTGATCAATCTGCCTCGCATCCTGGCAGCATTTGGATTTATTTCGATCCCCAATTTGCTTTCCCAAATTCTCGGGTATATGGCGCTCTTCGGGCCTGCTGTCGCTGCCTTTGTTTTGACGGCGATTCAATCCGGGAAAGCCGGAGTAAAATCTCTCTGGCGCCGGGGGTGGTCGCTTGACTTCGATAAGAAGTGGCTGCTGCCAGCCATCCTGTTAGTTCCAATATCTGGATTGATAACTTGGCTGATCCTGAACCTGCTGAAAGTTCCGATCGAATGGCAGTACGGCGCTCCACCAGCGATGATCGTCCCGATCGGTATTCTCATCTGGCTGCTGAATGCTTACCCTGAGGAATATGGTTGGCGGGGATATGCCCTCCCGCGTTTATTGGAGAAAAGTACTCCACTGACTGCCAGCCTGATCCTGGGTATCATCTGGGGATTATGGCATCTCCCCCTCCATTTTATTCCGACCACAACCCAATATGTCATCCCCATCTGGCAGTATTTAGTTCAAACCATCGTGCTGTCGGTGCTTTATACATGGCTTCACAGGGGAACTGGAGGAAGTGTTTTTATCGCCAGCCTGTTCCACACCTTCAGTAATATCGCCGGCGCTGCAATACCTTATTGGACTACTTCTGCTGGGCGGTGGGTCAGTTTCTCTTTGCTGCTGGTCTTTGTTATTCTCATAGTGATCTTCAGCCCGCTATTCCGCCGCCACCCGAAGAAAATACCTGCTTGAAACATGGTTTGAGCGTCAGAGAAAATTGGGAGAATGCAGTTCCACCACGCGGAAAGAATGTCTACCCCTGCAGTTCGCTCATCCACTTGATCAGGCGAGTTTCCAGCTGACCATACCCGACAGGGTAGACCTCCAGGGGTAGGTCCAAATAGGCGGCAATCGCCTCTGCCTTCTGGCGGAATTCGGGACGGTCGGTTTGCATCAGGTAGCAAATCCGGGTGTAATTGCGGAAGTAATCGTCTTTCAATTCGGGGAACCGGTCCAGCCCCATGCTTTTCAGGATCAACCCGTCGAATGTGCGCACCATAAAATCTGTTAGGATGTACGTACCGGGTTCCTGGTCCAGCAGCTCCTGGAATAAATCGCCGGCATAGATCTCATAACAGTGCGGTCCGGAGATACGTTGTATTTCTGGGTATCTCTCCAGCATGGCATCCAAAGCCCCCTTAGAACCGCAATCCCCGTAAAGGACCAGCAGGTGGTCATATTGAGCATGCAGGGCTTGAATGCGTGCTTCTACATCAGGTGCTATCCGCTCCGGGAAAACATGGTTGACCGCCCTGATCCCATGGACCTCGGCATCCCAGTTGTGCTTCTCAACCAGGGCGTGGATCTCCTGACCTAACGCCCCGCAGACGATGAATCCGACCGTCACAGCTTATCACGCCGGTTCTGGCGCCTCTGCCTGCGCGTCTTCCCATCCGTCCTTGGATTGGCCTCGATCCAGGCAGCACAATTTTCATCGTTTCCCATCAATGTATCCGCAGCTTTAATCGCCAGATTGATCTCTGCCTCCAGGGGGTTGGTGATCGCTGCTGTCATTCCAGATGCGATCAGCATCGGTATGAAGGCAGCGTTCATTCCCACCCGGTTTGGCAGACCAAACGAAACATTGCTGGCACCGCAAACGGTGTTGCATCCCAATTCCTCGCGCACCCGGCGGATGATCTGGAATACTGCCCTGCCTGCATAAGGCTTGGCTCCGATAGGCATGACCAGTGGATCAATGAGCACATCTTCCCTGGCAATGCCGTGATCCATGGCGCGTTCGACGATCTTCTTGGCAATCAGGAAACGCTGGTCAGGCTCATCGGAAATCCCGTTTTCATCATTGGAAATGCCGATCACCGCCGCATCATATTTTTTGACCAGCGGCAGAACGCTCTCAAGCCGCTCTTCTTCCCCGGTAACCGAATTGACCAGCGCCTTTCCCTGGTAGGCTTCCAGGCCGCAAGCCAGTGCTTCCACAATCGACGAATCAATGCACAGGGGGACGTCGGTGATGGATTGGACCAATTCGATGGTTTGCTGCAAGATGGCTGGTTCATCCGCCATCGGGATGCCAGCATTCACATCCAGCATATGGGCACCAGCCTGGACCTGGGCAATCGCGTCCGCTTCCACCCTTGAAAAATCACCGCCCGCCATCTCCGCGGCCAACAGCTTTCTGCCGGTAGGGTTGATCCGTTCTCCAATGATGGTAAATGGTTGGTCTGGACCAATCACAATAGTTTTCGTCTGTGAGCTTAGGGTTGTCTTCAGCATTAATCCTCAGTTTCCTCAGGCTCAGTTTTTGGACGCTCCCATTTCCGCTCCTGCCGCAGGGGATCATGGGCCGGTGCACTGGGCTGCCGCGGGCGTGCCAGCAAACCAGCCTCCTGAATGATCTCAGCGACCAGCTCTTCCTGCTTATACGCCATCACGTGCACGCCTGCCACACCTTTGATTTCCTTGACCTGCTGGATGATTTCAATGCAGATCTGCTTGCCCTCCTCACGTTTCTTCGATTTCGGGGTTTTGCGCAGTCGTTCAACGATCGCATCCGGGATGACGACACCAGGGACGCGGGTGCGCATGAACTCCGCAGCGCGTTCAGAGCGCAGCGGACCAACACCGACCAGGATAAAGACACGTTCGTCCAATCCCATGTCGCGAACCTGCTGCATAAACTTTTTAAAGCGCTCCACATCAAAACAGTACTGTGTCTGGATGAAGTCTGCCCCGGCTTCGATCTTCTTTGCCAGCCGATGCGGTCGCCAATCATAAGGAGGCACAAATGGATTGGAAGCAGCACCCAGGAAAAGACGCGGGGGTACCGTCAGCTTGCGTCCGCTCAGCAGCCTGGATTCATCCCGCATGATTTTGACTGTGCGCAGCAAATGGATCGAATCCAGATCAAATACCCGTTTTGCCTCTGGCTGATCGCCGACCGATGTATCATCTCCCGTCAGGCACAGCAGATTCCGAACCCCCATCGCCGCCGCGCCGAGCACATCTCCCTGGATTGCGATCCGGTTCCGATCCCTGCAGGATACCTGCATGACCGGCTCATAATCCGAATGGGTCAACAGGGCACAGATGGCGACACTGGACATGTGCGTGTTCGCCCCGGATGCATCGGTGGCATTGATGGCGTCGCACACCTGGGATAAGACCAGGGCAGCATCGAAGACTTCCTGTGGATTGGCACTATCCGGCGGGTTCAATTCCGCGGTGACAGCGAAGCGCCCGGCACGCAGGACGCGTTCCAGGCGGCTGCCAGAATGGTAGAAGGGTTCCTGGTTTAATGACTCATGCATATTATTCCCATCCGGGCGCGGCCTGCTGGTCTTCGCCCGACAGCATGGTGATCCAGGCAGACCGTTCTTCCAGGGTGCGGTTGACCGGGGGCTGCAGGATGTTGATCTCCTCACCATACTTTTTCATTGACTGCGAACGCTCATAAGCTTCGACCCAGACACAGCGCATCTCGGGGATGACTTCGCAGTTCCCATTGAGACGGACGCCTCCGCAGGGACCATTGCGCAGGTTCTTCGGGCAGGTCATCGGACAGGTCATCCCCGTGCTGTGCAAAATGCACTGTCCGCACATGGTGCAGTCAAAGATCAGCCCTTTCAGCCACTCCTCCGGCCATTTGATCAGGGTTTCAACCCTGGAATAACCGATTGCACTGATCAGGGGGTCCAGTCGTTGATATACTTTATGCGTTCGGGTATACGCATTTTCAAGCATTCGAGGGTGGTTACGCAGCCAGCTTCCTAAGCCCATAACTTCTCACCATTAATTCTCTTTCTTAATACTCATAAATTTCTTCGCCGTTTCCACTGCCACGGATGCATCCCGGCAGTAGGCGTCGGCTTCGATCCGTTCGGCGAAGGCGTCATTCAGCGGTGCGCCTCCAACCAGCACGATGATATCATCCCTGATCCCGTTTTCTTTCAAGGCATTGATCACTTTGCCCATGTAGGGCATCGTTGTGGTCAGCAGGGCACTCATGCCAAGAATATCTGGCTGGTGCTCTTCAATAGCCTTCAGGTATGCATCAATATCGTTGTTTATACCCAGATCAAAGACTTCAAATCCAGCGCCTTCCAGCATCATGGTAACCAGGTTCTTGCCAATATCATGGATATCTCCTTTGACGGTACCGATCACCACGGTACCAACTTTTGGGGCACCTGTTTCTGCCAGCAGGGGGCGCAGCACCGCCATACCGGCTTTCATTGCTTTGGCAGCCATTAATACCTCGGGGACGAAGAGAATACCATCGCGGAAATCGACTCCAACGATATCCATGCCGCCGACAAGACCTTTGGTCAGGATTTCATAGGGCTGCAGTCCGCGAGACAGCAGTTCTTCCACCTCTTCGACGATTTCTTCAGCATAACCATCATACAGGTCTTCATGCATCAGCTCGAGTATCTCATCGTTATTCATTTCTTTGATGTTAATTTCATCCGTCATTAAAAAGCCTCCAAAGTTCTAGAAATTGCCGTTATCCTCGGGATCTTCGATAACGACGTGTGCGGTGGCGCGGTGCACTGACTTCGTGGTGTGGCAGGATCTCAATTAAATGAGGGTAGGCATCATCCTGGTGCGGTATATGAATCGCTTTGACGAACTCATCCTGAAAATCTGGATCGACTGCGGTTTCAATATAGCGGACACGGCGGGCGATTGCCTGTGCCTCCAGGCGCTGTTCAGCATTCAGCAGGGCAATGCGGGCACCGTCGCCAGCCGCGTTGCCGACCGCGTGGAGACTGTCCAGCGAACAATCCGGGATCAAACCCAGCACCATGGCATGCATCGGGTTGATATAACTGCCAAATGCACCTGCCAGGATGATTTCTTCAACCTGGTGCACCCCTGAACGCTTCATTAAAAGTTTGGCTCCGGCGTGAAGTGCTGCCTTGGCGAGCTGGATGTTGCGGATGTCGTCCTGCGTGATCAGGATCGGTTTTCCGCTGGCAGTTTGTTCTCCGGTTGCCAGGATATATGCTCCTTTTTTTTGTCCTTCGTTCCACAATATGCGGTCTGTTTGTATGTTTGGGTCAAAACGACCATCCGGGGTGATCAACCCAGCCAGGTACAATTCAGCGACCACCTCGATGATACCAGAACCGCAAATCCCGGCAGCGAGATGCTTCGGCTGGACTGAGAGATCCGAATGGGTATCCAATCCCCATTCGGAGGACCAGCGCTCTTCACCGATCACCTGGAAGTCGGGTATCTTCGTCTCCCGATCGATGTGTACACCCTCAATCGCGCCGGGAGCAGCGCGCATTCCCGAAGAGATTTGCCCACCTTCAAACGCCGGTCCGGTCGGGCTGGAAGCGCTGTACATCCAGTCCTTGCTGCTGAGCACGAGCTCGGCATTCGTGCCAACATCGATCGTCAGGACAATTTTATCTTTCAAATGAGGAAGTTCAGCCAGCAGGACACCAATATTGTCCGCGCCTACATGCCCCGCCTGGGAAGGTAAAATGTGGACGTTCGCTTCCGGGTGTAAATGCAGTCCCAGGTCCCGCCCCTTGAGGTCATAAGCATCGCGGTTTGCGAGCGCAAAGGGAGCAACCCCCAATTCCATCGGCGGGATGTTGAGCAGGATATGGGTCATGGTGGTGTTACCCACGAATACGATTTCATAGATCCCCCGCCTGGGGATGCCGGCCTCCCGGCAGGCTTGCGCCACCAGTTTGTTGATCGTATCGATGATGGCTTTATGCAGGGTCTGCAAACCATCAGGGTGTGTATTCGTGTAAGAAATTCGGCTCATCAGGTCTTCACCATAGGAAACCTGGGGATTCATGCTGGAGGCTGTGGACAGGACATTGCCCGTGCGCAGGTCGCATAAATACGCCGCCACCGTCGTACTTCCCACGTCAACCGCCAGGCCGAACGCACCTTCCTGATACCCTGGCTGGATATCGATTACTTCGATACTGTTCCAGATCGTGACAGTGACCTTCCAATCACCTGCGCGGAGATTTTTCTGCAGGTGCTGCAGGGCATAGGGTGCGATTTTTAAATCCGTTAACCCCCATTGTTCTGACAGGGCGGATTGAATACGTCCCCAGTCACCGCGGTGCTCCCCCAGTTCAGCCCGGTCAACCTCGATGTATACCTGGCGCACAACAGGTTTAACCTCGATGGCGCGTTCGCTGGCGGTCTTGCGGATGATTTGTTTTTGCGCCTGGCTGCCTTCTGGCACGCTGACCAGCAGATCACCGAGGACCTTTGTGGAGCAGGACATGCGCAGATCATCGATCCCAAGTTCTGCTAACAGTTGAGTTTCTTTTTCCATGGGAGGTGTGACATGCTCTTCAGAAGACAGGATACCGTGTTTATCGAAATAACCGCTTTCAATCTTGACAAGGCACTTGTTGCAGGTTTGCCGCCCGCCGCAAATGCTCTCGATTTCTACGCCCAGTTCCCTGGCAGCCTGCAGCAGGGTCGTTCCATGTTGAACATCTCCGTGCCTGCCTGATGGCATGAGGATGAGTTTGTGAAACCGTTGTGTCTGATCTTCAACCATAAAACTCTACAAGTTGCTCGAATCCTTTTTTATCTTCTTCAGCTTTTGAACCTGCGCCTGGATATCAATTTCTGGGTGCTTTGTCTCGAGACTTTCCACGATCGACTGGGCGACATCTTGTGCATTTCCATCCTTGACCTGTTCTTCAGTCCATTGAAATCCATTCGAATATTCATCCTCACCAACCACTTTGGCACCCATGGCAGCCTCATCGATGGCTAACTGAAAGCGGTTGTCAAGAAGCAGGCTGACGCGATCATCTTCATCTTCAGCGCGCACCATCGAGGGGATATCATACCAGTAAAGGATTTTATATTTCGCCATTCTTAATTCCTTATCAGGATTTGAGCCGTTTCATCGCCGGGTCGAAGAGGGGATCGGCTTCCACGCGGGCTGGGAAGCGATTACCCAGGTATTCGATTTCCAGCTGGGTAGCCAGCCTGGCATATTGCGTGGGAAGGTATCCATAAGCTACGTGCCTGCCAACGCTGTACCCATAGTTGGAACTGGTGATGAAACCAATGGGCTTGCCTTCGGCAAATATGGGTTCTTTTCCCAGAGCCATGCCAACTTGCATTGTCAGGCAGCACAATTTCACCTCCGGTTGATCCGGATCGAGCTGCTGCAGTGCCTGGCGACCGATGAAATCGCCCTGGTCCATCCGCACTGCCCATCCAAGCCCGGCTTCGTATGGATTATATTCTGTATGGATATCTGACCCCAGGGCGCGGTATCCTTTTTCCAGGCGCAAGGAATCAAATGCACCCATGCCTGCAGCGATGATTTGATATTGCTGCCCCGCCTGCCAGAGCACCTTCCACAGGCGTTGACCATATTCCGAGGGGGCATATATCTCCCAGCCCAGCTCACCCACGTAGGAAATTCTGAATGCCAATGCCGGGATGGTTTCGATCATCAGCGGCTTGAACGTGAAATACGGGAATTCCTGGTTGGAGACATCCTGTTCGGTCACTTGTTGTAGGACCGCGCGGGCATTCGGTCCCCACAATCCCACTGCCGTGTACTGCGATGAAACGTCGGCAACGTGCACGCTGCCATCTGAGGGCATGTGCCCTCGGACCCATGCCAGGTCGATCATCCCGCTGCCGCCCCCGGTTAAAAGCCAGAAGCGATCTTTTTCCAGGCGGGAGACCGTCAGGTCGGTCTTGATGCCGCCTCTTTCATTTAGCATCGATGTATAGACAATTTTCCCCACGTTTCCCGCCACCTTGTTGGCGGTCAGGTATTCCAGGTAGTCCGCCGCCCCCGCTCCGCTGACCTCGATTTTTACAAAAGAACTCAATTCAAACAAAGCCACGCTTTCCCGGGTTGCCAGGTGCTCCGCTCCCTGTATTGGGGACCAGTTCTGCGCCTCCCATCCGTGGCGGTCTGGAATGCGGTCCCGGTACCTAGACAGCAGGTTGACGTTGCTTTCGTACCACTGCGGACGTTCCCAGCCAGCACTTTCGAAGAAATACCCGCCCAGCTGGACCAGCTGGTTGTGATACGGGGCGAGACGGACTTCGCGGGTGTGCTCCATCTGCTGTTTGGGATGGATGATATCGTACACCTCGCGATACTGCTGGGCTGCAGTGCGGCGGATGTAATATTTGCTGGTAGCATAATCGTAAAACCGGTTGATATCGGCTTCGTACACATCGGTGCTGGGATCACCGCTGTCCATCCACTCAGCGATCACGCGGCCGACCCCGCCAGAGTGAGTGACCCACACACCGATCGCTGTCCAGAAGTTCTCCAGGTGCGGCGCAGGACCTATTATGGGGAAACCATCCACGGTGAATGCAAACATACCGTTGAACCGGGTCGGATACTCTTTACCCTGCAGTGCGGGGACCAGATCATTAGCCGCGGTTTTCGCCAGCTTGAAATCACGCTCGGTGAAGGGACGCATGGCATTTTTTCCCACATCATAGGGATCCACCAGGAGCGGATCATGTTTGTACGATCCGATCCCGTAGGCGTCTTTATGCTGGCGGAAATACATGGAAAAATCCTGGTGGCGCAGGATAGGATGCACGATCTCACGGGTTTCGCCTTTTAGCTCGGGGAGCGGTTCAGAGATCAGGTACTGGTGTTCAACGGACATGAGCGGCAGGTGTACATCCAGCTGATCGGCGAGCACCGGTCCCCAGATATTGGTGCACAGCAGCACATGTTCAGTTTGGATCGTGCCCTGGTCAGTGACCACCGCCGTCACGCGCCTGTTTTTGGTTTCGAAACCGGTTACTTTCGTGTGCCCGTAATATTCGACCGAACCCTGCCCCCTGGTAATCTTCGCCATTGCCTCCACGGTGTTAACGGCATTGGCATCCCCATCCGATGGCACGTAGTAGCCGCCCTCGATGACGTCAGGGTCCAGGATGGGGATGTGATCCTGGACTTCTTTCGGTGTCAGAAGGCACGATTCAATCCCGTAGGCGGTTGACCAGCCGTGCCTGCGGTGCAGATCCTGCCAGCGTTCTTTTGTGTAAGCGACTTCAATTCCACCGACCGGATAAAAAACCGGGAGTTNNACATCATCTTGGATCCATTGGTCTGGAAGACCAGACCTGGCGCATGGGAGGTAGAACCGCCGGTTTCGAATAAGGGTCCCTGGTCGACGACAACAATATCACGCCACCCCAGCTGAGCCAGATGATACGCGGAGCTTGCCCCGACAATCCCCGCGCCAATGATCACTAATTCCGCCGTCTTCTTCATATCCTCCTCGACTTAGTCCATTTGAAACAGTTTAATAACTACCAAAACGGCTTTACATCCTCTTCTTGCCAATAACGTGGATCCTGAGTGTCATACCATGCTTCAGCACGACGATACCGATGGTTGATGGGAGAGCGCCGAAACCCGTCTGAACGCTGGTGGGCTCCTGCCACACGCCGCGCCTGCCTGCGATAACGTTCCCGCTCAGCTGAGACGCGCCGGGTTTGACGGTGGGGCAGCGGGCGTATCCGCTCCCGGCGTCCGGTAACGTGCATGCCGGGTAAATCCCGGTACAGTGCAGAGACCTGACCGGTCAGTCGAGCCAGGTTGAAGAGAGAAATATTGTGGCGGGTCTCACGCCGCTGGGCGAGATCAGCCATGATCTCCCCGATGACACTGGCAAATTTATAACCGTGCCCGCTGAAACCGCCTGCAAAGGATACCTGCGGATATTCAGGATGCAGGTCGATGATGAAATGTTTGTCCGGTGAATTGGTGAACATGCAGGCTTTCATCATCATCGTCGGTCCGGCACCCTGGGGGAAATAGCGGGAGGCAAACTCACGCAGCATGATTTCGTCCTCTAGGTCCGGCTCGCGGTCGTAATAATCCGGCTCAACGACTTCTTCAAAATGATGGTACCTGCCGAACTTGAACCCGGGCACGGTGTGGACCGGGAAACCGTAGTAACGTCCCTCCGGTACCAGCACATTAAATACCGGGAAACGCTCCGGCGTGAACAGGTGCGGGCGTTCCGGCTGCAGCCAGGCAAGCACCTGCAGTTCTGGAACGGCATAACCGCGCAGGAACGGCAGCAGGTGGGAATTCCAGGCACCGCCGGCAATCACCAGTGAATCCGCCTCATACTCGGACCGATCGGTGATCACGCGCACGCCATCTCCAAGGGGTTCCCAATCCAGCACGGTTTCACGACCGTGGATCTCCGCTCCCAGCGCATGAGCCGCCTCAACATAGGAAACAGTCGCTGCTTCTGGAAGAACAAAACCGCCTTCCAGCTGAAGCACCCCCATCAACTCGTGTGGGAAGTTATAGCCTGGAAAGCGCTGGTTGATCTCTTTGCCGGTCAGTACCGTATGGGCGAGGTCATGCTCAACGCAGGATTGCAGAGAGCCTTTAAAAACCCAGCTGTCCGATGGACCGGCATCGATCGACCCGGTCTTGATCAATATTTGCTTGCGGGACCGGCGTTCAATCTCCGCCCACAATTCGTAGGCGCGCCGGATCAGCATGACATAGGAGGGGTGCTCGTAGTAAGCGAGCCGGATGATGCGGGTGTACCCGTGGGATGAGCCCATATCATTGGGAATATCATAGCGATCGATACCCAGCACCCGCTGGCCTCGTTTTGCCAGTTCATAGCAGATCGCACTGCCCATCCCCCCAACGCCAACCACGATCGTATGGTAATGCTGGCTGTAGCCCTTATTCATTGCTCCCCCTTCGTGCGGTCTCCCTTTCCGATCTCCTGGAGCGCATGCGCATATGACCGGGATCGAAGAAGGGAGTCTCGACAACCTTGCCCACGACAGGTCTGTCGTTGACTTCAACCAGGACCCGGTTGCCCGGCCAGGCGTGGGAGACCTGGATGTATCCCAATGCCAGCACTTTTTCAACGCTGTGACCGACTGCACTGGACGTGACTGTTCCAACCTGGACGCCGGCTTGCTCGATATCGAATTCATCCCCGGCCTCGGTGCCGATGTCCATTTCTTCTCGCAATGTGGAGATGTCCGAGACGCTGAAGATGCGGTCGCCCGTTTTGGCAGGTGACTTGCCGGTCAGCTCAATCCCCACCCAGCGTTCCTGCAAACCCATGTCCTGAAGGTGCAGCAGGGCTTCGCGGCCAACAAACTGCTGTTTATCGAACCGGATCCAGCGGTGCAGACCAACCTCAAATGGGGTGCGGGTTTCGTCTATATCCGGACCATAGAGCGGGAAAGCCTTTTCAATGCGCAGACTCTGCATGGCGCTGACACCGTAGGGCATCAGACCATGATCCTTCCTGTTGTCCAGCAAAAATTCCCACAAGGAGGCTGTCTCCTCGGCAGGGATGTACAGTTCATACCCCAGTTCTCCGGTATAGCCGGAGCGGGAAATGACCACTTCGCTTTCGTTGATGACCGCATTGGTGAAGCGAAAGAATCTCAGCCGGTCGAGATCCGCCCCTTCGACAACTTCCAAAAGCAAATCCAGCGACCGGGGTCCCTGTACGGATATGAAACCGATCGCGCCGCTCATATCGGTGACGTATGTACTCATACCGACGGCATGGTCCGCTATCCAGCGGGCGGTTTTCTTCCGTGGACCTGAACTGGTCACGATCATGAAGTGTTCATCGCCGAACTTATAAACGGTGATGTCATCTACAATCCCGCCGTCTTCATTGCACATGGTGGAATATCGTACCTGACCTGGATGCAAATCCCGGATTTCATTGACCAGCAGGCGGTTGATCAGTCGTTCCGCCCCCGGACCTTTAATATCCACTTCACCCATCGTTGAAAGATCCTGCATACCAACATTTGAGCGGGTATTAATATGTTCCTCAACAGGTGAAGTGTAGCTCAGCGGGTAGAGATAATCGCCCCCGCCTTTGACCATCTTGGATGCGGTCCGGAAGTGAATATCGTATAAAGGGGTTCTCCGCTCTGGCATTTTTCTGCCTCCTGTTTACTTGCTGATCTCTGCTTGGCGCTGAGAGATAAACGCCTGCAGTTCCTCGTCAAGCGCCTGGTCGAGATCAGGCTCCTGGTAGGTGTTCAATAACTGTTCAACTTTCTCTGCTGCCCGTTCTGGTGCGGTTTTGCTGCCTTCTTCTGCCCACTGGTCAAAACTGTTATTATCGAACAGTTCGGCGTTGTAGAACGCGGTGGTGAAGCGCTCTATCGTAAAGGCAGTCCCCAGGTGGTGACCGCCGGGATCCACCCCCCGGATCGAGTCCATCGCCAGGTTATCCTCGGAAAGGTCCAAACCGTTCAGGAGTTTAAAGTACATGCCCAGCATCTGCCAGTCCAGCACGAATTTTTCATATCCAGCGGTGAGACCATTTTCGAGCCAGCCGGCAGCATGCAGCACAAAATTCACCCGCCCCTGGACGGCAGGCAGCATCGTCATGACCGACTCGTATGCACTCTGTGCATCGCTGACCTTGGAACTGGAGAACATGCCGCCGCTGCGAAACGGCAAATTATAGCGGCGAGCCATCTGGGCACTGGCATACAGGGCTAACTGGCTTTCCGGAGAGCCGAACACCGGAGCCCCGCTCTTTAAATTGACATTGGTCATAAAAGACCCGTAAATCACCGGGGCACCGGCTTGGACCATCTGGGCATAGGCAATCCCGGCGAGTGCTTCGGCGTTCTGCTGGATCAGGGTGCCTGCCAGGGATACTGGTGCCATCGCACCCGAGAGAATGAAGGGGGTGATGATGGTCGCCTGGCGGGCGCGAGCATACACCGTCAGGGCTTCCAGCATGCGGTCATCCAGGCGGCGCGGGCTGCTGATGTTGATCAGCGACAGAAGGGCAGGGTTTTCACGGATCTCATCTGCGCCAAAGATCATCTCCGCCATCCGGACGCTGTCTTCGGCGTTCGCACCAGACATCACCGAACCCAAGAAAGGTTTATCGGAATACTTGATATGGCTGTAGAGCATATCCAGGTGGCGGGTTTCCTTGGGTCTGTCCACGGGTTCCACAATCGTTCCCCCTGAATGGTGAAGGTAAGGACACAGGTAGGCCAGCTTAACAAAATTCTGGAAGTCTTCCAGGGAGGCCTCCCGCCGGCCGTGCTTCAGATCGTATACATACGGTGGTCCATACACCGGTGCAAAAGCCATCTGGTTTCCACCAATCGTGATGTTATTTTCCGGGTTGCGGGCTAACTGGGTGAATTCAGCAGGTGCTTTGGCAACGTACTCCATCACCATCTCGGGATCGAAATACACCATCTGCCCATCGACCCGGGCGCCGTGTTCTTTGAGGATCTGGCGGGCTTCATCCAGAAAGAACATGATCCCCATCTCGGAGAGCACTTCCATCGATTTCTGATGGATCCGTTCAACCCCTTCTTCATTTAACAATTCATAAATTGGGATGTTATGTGCCGGTTGAGCCAGTTTCTGTGGAACAAGATCACTTTCACGGCGGCGTTTTCGACCCGCCCTGCGGAATTTCCTCTTCCGTTGAGCACTCATGAAACCTCCAGATCTTTAATCTTGTAAAAATCAATCAAACTTTACAATTCCAATCATTGAATGATTCAGATACATCACCTAGCAAGATGGTTCAACGTTGAGGCAGGCAGTGTGATTTGCTAGATCACTCGCTTATCCAATTCCCTATACTGTCAGCAATCTTTTCCAGATTGTTTGCATAAATATAACAAATCCGATAATGAATGACCAATTATAGTACAACTTGGGAGATTTTCTTAACAAGTTACCCTTGCAAATTGATTGCAGATAAGCAAAAACTATGCTCAAGTGTCCCAGGATAAGCTGGATTGGTCAGTTCGGATTCATCCGTAAGGCGGAGGCAATATAGAAGTGGATGATTGATTCATCCCAAAGTGTATAATCATCTACACCGAACCATTGATTACTGATGAAAGGATCCTGGATGCCTGACCGTCTGAATTTAACTGTTAATGGTGTCACCCACGAACTCGAACTGGACCCCGAGACCCCGCTGCTGTATGTGCTGCGCAACGACCTGGGGCTGAAAAGCGTCAAGTACGGCTGTGGATCCGAGCAGTGCGGAGCCTGCAAGGCGCTGGTGGATGGGCAGGCGGTGCCGACCTGCAAACTGCCGGTCAAAAACGTTACCGGTGCAGAGATCGTCACCCTGGAAGGGCTGGGGACGCCGGAAAACCTGCATCCCCTGCAGCAGGCATTCATCGAAGAGCAGGCTCTGCAGTGCGGGTACTGCACCTCGGGGCTGATCACAGCCTCGCAGGGACTGCTCAACCAGAAACGCTATCCCAGCGATGAAGAAATCCGCCAGTCCCTGAGTGAGAACCTGTGCCGCTGCGGCGTCCACGACCGGGTGCGGCGGGCGGTCAAGCTCAGGATTGGGCGTCCGGAAGCAGCGCCGCCGTACCGGGTCATCACCGGGGAACCTTTAGCCGCTGAAGATGCTGGCTCTTCTCAAAGCATGGAGGCGCCCATGTCCCTGCTGCGCAACCCCGAGCTCGATTCCTGGATCCGCATTAACAGCGACGGCACTATCAGCGTGAAGACCGGNNGGAGTGGATACGGACTACTCCCCGGATGAAGGCCTGACCGTGGGCAGCACCTCGCTGGAAAGCTCCGGCAGGGCAATCCGCCTGGTCGCCGCCGAAGTCCGCTACATTCTGCTGACCTATGCTTTCGAAGAGTTGGAAGTTCCGCTGGAACGGCTGACCGTCAATGACGGCACAATCACCGACCCCGAGACCGGGCGCAGCACCACCTATTGGGATCTTTCCGGCGACCAGCCCTTGGGGAGAGAGTATAAGGGTCTGGGAAAGCCGAAGGATCCAGGATCCCACACAGTCATCAGCACCTCGGCAAAACGCCTTGACCTGGTAGATAAAGTTACCGGGGCGCCGGTTTTCGTCCACGACCTGGAACTTCCCGGGATGTTGCACGCCCGGATCGTCCGTCCGCCTCATTACAATGCCCGGCTGGTCTTTGCAGACCTTGATGAAGCCCGCAGCATGCCGGGCGTCCGGGTGGTGGTCCAGGACGGCAGTTTTTTGGCGGTGATCGCCGAGCGCGAAGAACAGGCTATCAATGCCTCGGAGGCACTGCAGTCCAGTGCCGCCTGGGAGGGAGAAGCAAAACTCCCACTCGCCGGCGAAATCTACCAGCATCTGCTGGGTTCACCGGCGGAATCCTTCCTGGTGATCGATGGTACCTCCACGGATGAACCGATTCCCCCGATCACCGCGCCGGATGGAGCAGCGCATACCATACAGGCGACCTACTACCGCCCGTACCAGATGCATGCTTCGTTGGGACCATCCGCTGCCATCGCCCGGTACGCGGATGGCAAATTGACACTGTGGGTTCATACGCAGGGTGTGTACCCCATCCGTTCATCCATCGCACCGATCGTGGGCGTGAAAGAGGAAGATATCCGCGTGATCCACGTCGAAGGTCCGGGCTGCTACGGGCACAATGGGGCAGATGATGCCGCCCTGGATGCCGCCTTACTGGCACGCAAGCTAGAGGGCGTACCGATCTCTGTGCAGTGGACCTGCGCCGATGAGCACACCTGGGAGCCGTACGGTCCGGCGATGGTCTTGAAACTGCAAGCCAGCCTGAGCGGTGAGGGCAGGGTGATCGACTGGAACCACGACGTGTGGAGCTACCCGCACCTGGGCCGCCCGCGCGGCGGTGATCGGCAGTCCGGATTGCTGGCCTCCTGGCATTTGTCCGAACCCTGGGACAGGATTCAGCGCATGCCCATCCACGCGCCGCATATCGGCAGCCAACGCAACGCCGATCCTTTATACATCTTTCCAAAGAAGCGGATCGTGAAACATTTCGTGCCGGACAGTCCCCTGCGGGTTTCTGCACTGCGCAGCCTGGGAGCCTACGGCAATGTCTTCGCCATCGAATCCTTCATGGATGAGCTGGCGCACGCACAGGGCATCGACCCGGTTGAGTTCCGCCTGCGACACCTGCACGACGAGCGCGCCCGGGCTGTCATCCAGGCTACAGCGCAGGCCTCCGGCTGGGGTCAACCAACTGAGAAAGAGACAGGTCGTGGGATCGCCTTTGTCCAGTACAAGAACCGGCAGTGCTACGCTGCTATCGTGGTCGAGCTGCGCGTGGACCGCACCAGCGGGGCGATCGAACTGCAGCGAGCCGTCATCGCCGCCGATGCCGGGCAGGTTGTCAACCCCGATGGGCTCAGCAACCAGCTGGAAGGCGGATTCGTGCAATCCGCCAGCTGGTCGCTCAAAGAGCAGGTGCCATTCGACAAGGAGGGCATCCTGGCCTCCGATTGGGATGACTACCCCATCCTGCGCTTCCCGGAGGTGCCGAAAGTCGAGACTGTGCTCATCAACCGCCCCGAGCTGCCCTTCCTGGGCAGCGGCGAGGCTGCGCAAGGACCAACCCCGGCGGCGATCGCCAATGCGGTTTATGATGCTGTTGACGTGAGGTTGAGGGAGATACCGTTTACACCGGAGCGAGTCAGGGTGGCGATGGATGGATAATTTTACAAAGGGGGGAGGAAGAATTTGAATCCCGCGATGAGGGATAAAACAGGCACACAGGTGATTCATAGTGCCGTTTATAAGCGGTATTGGATGTAACTCGAACCACTTTCATCCTCATTTTTCTGGAATGAGGGCAGTTTAATCCTCGGAATCTTATCTTGATGCCTGCTTGGCATCACATACTACTGGCGTTATCTACGTAGAGCTAACCACTCGTATTTGATTTATAATTAGATCAATGTAATAGTTAAAACGAAAATAATCAGCTAAAGCAAGTTGTCTTTGAATCAGTTTAAAGGGTGAAAGTGATTTCTAAAGGTTACAATGGTTAGCCTTTGCAAAGGAAATCAATATTTCATTTGAAAAAACTTGGCTTTCTGTGCATTGAAGAAAACCCACTGTTTTATACATAACGGATTTATTCTTGAGGTGGCATTATGAAGCATTATGCGAAGTTAGTACTGACAACATCTATTCTGCTCCTGCTGGTATCCGCTTGCGGATCTGACCAGCCTCAGGAGCTGGCTAACGACTATGTTCCCACCTCCACCCAAACCTCTACGTCCACCCAAACCCCTGCTTCCACGGATGAACCAGGCGTAATTGATCTTGATGACCAACGCAATCGGCTGGAGATCATCCATCTCGAACCCACAATCCTTTCTTCCGGAGATACACTGCATGTCTCCACTCGGCAGCCCATTGATGGAGAGATCACCATATCCCAAAGTGGAGAAGCCCTCAGCACCCAATCATTTTCAGGATCCTCCGCATCTCTCAACCTTCCCGGTGGTATTCCAGACGGGCAATATCTGGTTGAGATCTTTGACCAGAGGGGTTTGGTGGGAATCTCCACATTCAGGGTCAGTGCTGGACCGGGCATCTGGCTGACTACAAATGGAATTTTTCCCGATCCCTATAGTTCAACCATAATCCGGGTGAATAGCTACCTTCTGCCTGAAGATACGGTCGGCGCAATCCACCTTACTGCGCCGGATGGTACCAGCACGCCATTTGTCCCCGATATGAACGGGTACCTGGTGCCTGGACTGGCAGTCCCGATCTCCGAATTCATGGATCGGGACCTGTTCCTGGATCAGACCCTCAGCGGCAATTTCCTCTTTAAGGTAAACATGGTAGATCCTGAGGGAGGTGAGACCGCCGATCAATGGCTTTCGAATTCCGTCAGCGTTTCTACCTGCCAGCAGCCCAGCAGGGTTTCCGGGACCATGCAGGGCAGTGGATACGTCAATGCCGTCTGGATGAATGGACAAATCCAAAGTAATACGATGTATACAGACACCGGCAGTTACAATCTGGACGTTGGGCCCGGTTTTGTGATCGTCCAAACAATGGCTGAGACTACTTCAGGCTACCAGTTTGTTCAGCAGGTGATCGGGGTTACCTGCGGGGAAGAGATCCAGCTATCCACAGATCTGGAAATCAGATCCAGGATTGCGGTAAATCCCCGAGAAGTACGGTCTGCCTCCATTGTTTCAGCTGGCATCCTCTCAGGCTTGAACGCAGCGAATTTATATCCAGGAAAAACGGATGAAATCTGCCGCCAGGGCCTGATCGACTCATCCGTAATTATCAACGGACAGCCTGACCCGGACGCTGCCAGGGCTGCCGGGTATGCCCTCAAAGATGCCCTCGCTGCCACATCACCCCATTTCAGCGCCGTAACCCAATCGGATATTATCGATTTGCTCCATGCTGCGGCAAAAGAAGCAATGGAAACAGATGGAGAGGTAAACCTGGATCAGGTGAATACCGCCCTGGCAGCGGATTTCCTTATCCGCTTCACCACCAGTACGCTTGGAGAGTCGTTGCCCCTCCTGGTGCGAAGCATCAAGTTCCAGGAAGGAGACCAGCAGGTAACTACCTCAGACATGTCCAACCTGGAATCACTGGGACAAGCCAACAACCCCGTTTATGTGGATTTCGCAGAAAAATTCAGCCATTCTGCCATCTGCGGCCAGGTCGATCCGGAGGAAAAAACCGTCTCTCTTGGAGAGCAGGTGCCCCTGGTATACAAAGTCCATGACCTTTCCGGTGCCAATGCCGATGGCGCGAAAGTATCGGTCAGCGAACCCGAATGTGGAACATTGACTCCCGAAAGTGGAACAATCCAATCCGGGACTTTCGAAACAAACTACCAGTTCCCTGAAGATCAGTTCTGCACGGAAGAACTGGATTATTCAGCCGAATGGGATAGCCCGGTGGGACTACTCAAGACTAAACCACGTGAAGCGATTGCCAGGATTTCTGCCCAAAAGGCGTATATGGAGCTTTCTGTGGGTTATATTCACGGGATCGGAGATCAAAATGCCAATATTGTGGAAGTTGCCACATTCTATGAAGAATGGGATGAAGCAAGATCTCCCGGGGATTTACAGCCGATCTCTCAAGATGGGGATTGTAAATTCATTGAAGGCGGGCAACCCCTGGTGGACCAGTTCTGGTACGAAACAGTGAATGACCTCGGAAAACGCGCCGAGAGTTCATTTTCCCTTCGATCTTATGCGGACCTCACCGACCCGATCAATGAATATTCCACTGACGAGGCTGATCATTTCTTGCTGCGCATGCAGACCTATGCTTGGGCAGTCCCGGTAGAAGATGATACCCCGGCGCGTGAAGCCTCTGCCTATGCCGGGAACGGTTCAATTATCAGCATGGGCATCCCGAGTACGGCTTTTATCATCGATATCTACAACCCGGGTGAGTTGCCGATCACCCCGATCGTCAACTGGAATTCTATTGTAAGCAATGACGATGGTGATTATTCCGGGATGATCTTCTATAAGATCATCCGCTGCGGAACGGATGCCGGACTGGAAAGCTATGGCGCTTTCCTCAGCGGAAATATTCAGGAATTGTACTATTTCGACGCTGAAGGCGGTGGAGAGCTTACCGGGTTAGTTACCCTGCCGGAAATGACCGATCAACGCACGCAGGTTGTGCTATATGTAATCAATTACAGCATCGCAACCAGCATCAGGGATGATGAAGATGGCATTTATCTTTCTTCGCTGAACAAATTAACCACAGAAGTGGATATCTATCTTTCACAGGAGATTGACAACTCACAATAACAAGAATTCTAGAACGTGACTGAAATTCCAACTCCAGGCTTTCCTTGCTGGGGATAGCCAAGAATGAATTGATAGTATAGATATTATTGAGCTCCACGCGTTTGAATGTGAGCATTTGCAGACATAAAATACTTAATATTTGATGTTAGGCAATAATGATAAATATCTCGAATCAGCAAGTTTGGGGTTCGAACCCCTCCAGGTGGGCAGACAGTTCCTCCTGGAGTCCTGACAATAATGGGTTTCAAAAATATTAACCTGGATAGGGGAATCGATTAAAAATTGATTATTTTTTACATAAAAAGAGCCTATTTCTATCCCCAATCAATAATGCTTACCCCAGTGTTCAAAGCGCAGAGATGCGAAAAATCGCTCGATAGGCATATCAAGCGATTTTTGTGGGCGGTATTGGACTCGAACCAACGA
>JABAOG010003151.1_pt1 | contig 40865 bp, 38 predicted proteins | sample 7062131 | NCBI WGS metagenome assembly JABAOG01 (sample SAMN14538629, study PRJNA623070) | marine sediment metagenome | biome: marine biome [ENVO:00000428]; feature: marine pelagic biome [ENVO:01000023]; material: deep marine sediment [ENVO:00002113] | place: India: Arabian Sea | collected... | reverse complement strand
GCCGGGTCCCTCGTCGCCACCCGCCAGCGCGCCGGCGACCGGACCGACGAGGGTGTGACCGTCGGCGGCCAGGACGGCGGCGTTGCGACGAGTGGCCGGATGCTCCCACATCTCGGTGTGCATCGCAGGGGCCAGTACGACCGGCGCCGTCGAGGCGAGCAGGGTTGCCGATAGGAGATCCTCGCTCAATCCGGATGCCAGACGTGACATCGTCGCCGCAGTCGCCGGCGCTACCACCACCAGTTCGGCCCAACGCGCCAGTTCGGTGTGCGGGCTGACACGGGCGNNCTGTCGCTCATGATGACTTCGACGTCGGCGCCTCTCTCCACGAGGCGCCTGGCCAGATAGACGGCCTTGTAGGCGGCCACTCCCCCGCTGACACAGAGCAGGATCCGCCGGTCCCGGATCATCCGGCTACTCGTCGTCTTCGACCGCCGACGCCGTGACCTTCTGCTCGGCGATCTCTTCGAACGCGATCGTGAGCGGCTTGCGGCTCATCGAGTGCACCTGCGGCGGGACGTAGTGGCCGATGCCTTCACCCAGTTCGTTGAAGTACGCGTTGATCTGGCGTGCCCGCCGGGCGGCGAGGACGACCAGGCTGAAGCGTCCACCGGCCTCGTCGAGGGCGGTTTCCATCGGAGTAGTACTCATGAGTTCCGTTTCAGTGGGGGGAGACGCCGATTATACGCACTATTTCATCGACAACACGTTCGAGGTCGTCGTTGACGACGATATGGTCGAATTCCTGCTCGGCCATCTCCTGCTGCCAACCGGCGACTTCGAGCCTGGTCTGAATGTCCGTCTCGAGCGTATCGCCCCTCGATCGGAGCCTCCGCTCGAGCTCTTCACGCGAAGGAGGGGCGAGGAAAACGGTAACGGCGTCCGGGTAGCTGCGTTTCACCTGCATGGCGCCGAGGTTCTCGATGTCCAGGAGCACGTGCTCGCCCTGCTCCAGGAGCGCAACCACCGGGCCTCGCGGTGTGCCGTAGCGGCGACCCGAGTATTGAGCCCACTCGAGGAGCTCGCCGGCGGCAACCATCCGCTCGAACTCATCGAGTTCGACGAAGAAGTAGTCGACTCCGTCGCGCTCGCCCGATCGGGGGCGGCGGGTGGTTACCGAGACGCTGAAATGGAACGGTACCCGCTCGAGCAACCGCGCGACAACGGTGCTCTTTCCGACCCCGGAAGGGCCGCTGATGACGAGGAGCGAACCGGTATCAGCCGAAGAGTTCGAGGAGTGCTTCCCGTTGCCGCGTTCCGAGACCCCGGATGCGCCGGTTTGGGGCGATTCCATGTTGCTCCATGATGCGCTTGGCCTTGACCTTGCCGGTGCCGGGAATCGACTCGAGCACCGAACCGACCTTGATGCCGGCGATGAGGTCGTCCTCCTCGGCCCTGTCGAGGAGTTCTGTGAAGGTCAGGCTTCCCATCTTGAGGAGTTGCTTGACCTCCGCCCGGACCCGGCGGGCGTGCGCCGCTTTCTCGAGGGCTTCTCGACGTTGCTCCTCGGAGAGTTCGGGTGGTGGCATGGCGGTGTCTCCTCTCGGGTCCCACGGCACTCTACCAAGCACCGCGCCGATGCGCGCCCGTGACATGGCCGGTCTCAGGAGGTTCGTGGGGTGGCCTGTTGCACGATTCGGGTGATCTCAGCCGCAGCGGCCGCCGGATCGGGCGCCCGGGTGATGGGACGGCCGATGACCAGCAGATCGGCCCCGCGCCGTATGGCCTCGGAGGGAGTCGCCACGCGCTGCTGGTCCTCCTCGGCATCACCCTCGAGACGGATGCCCGGTGTCACCTTCAGAAGGCTCGGGGCCACGTCGTTGACGACGCCCAACTCCTTCACCGAGCACACGACTCCTTCGACACCGGCTTCGAGAGCCACCTTGGCGCGTTTCGACGTCAACTTCCCGGCGGTGACGGGGATGCCCGAGTGTGCGAGCATGGCGTCGTTGAGGCTTGTCAGCACGGTGATGGCGAGGATGCCTGCAGGCCCGTTCCGTGCTCCGGACGCCAGACCTTCGACGGCGGCCGAGACCATCTCCGTTCCGCCGGCAGCATGGGCGGTGACCCATCGGGCACCGGCCAGCCCGAGTTGCCTGGCGGCACGTCCGACCGTATTGGGGATGTCGTGGAGTTTGGCGTCGACGAACACCGGTTTCCCCAGGCCCGCCAGCACCCCTACCAGGCCCGGCCCGGGGCCCATCAGTAGTTCCAGACCAATCTTGAAACCGCCGACCGACCCCGACACGCTGCGAGCGAGCCGCACTGCTTCCTCGGCGGTCGGCACGTCGAGTGCCACGATGATCGGCGACTCCGGGGTCACCATGGTTCCACCGCTCCGATGTACTCGTCGAGAGAAGTGACCCCGTGCTCTTCCATCAATGTCTGCACTTCCTGCAGAAGTGTGCCGGCCACGCGCGGGCGGTCGAAATGGGCGGTGCCGACACACACGGCCGACGCACCCGCCAGCAGGTACTCGATGACGTCTTCTCCCCTGGTGACTCCGCCGCAACCGACGATCGGGATGTCGGGCCGGGCACGGTGGGTCTCGAGGACACAACGCAATGCGATCGGTTTCACGGGCGGGCCCGAGTAGCCCCCGATGAGACCCGAAAGGAGTGGGCGCCTGGTGGCGACATCGATGGCAGCACCCCAGACGGTGTTGGTCAAGACCAGCCAGTCTGCTCCGGCGTCCACCGCTGCCACGGCGACGGCGACAATGTCCTCGGCATTCGGAGAGAGCTTGGCGCCGATCGGGATGGACACACTCGCCCGCACGGTCGAGACCACCCGTGCCGTTGCGTCGACGTCGAGCGCGAACATGCCGTGGCCTTCGAGATTGGGACACGAGAGATTGACCTCGACGGCTGCGACTCCCGCCGCCTGCAGTCGTGCGGCAACACGACCGAACTCGGCAGCCGTCTTGCCGACGGCCGATCCCCACACCGGGACGTTGAGCGTCGCCAGTTGCGGTCCGATTTCGGTTACCCAGGCCTCGATGCCCGGATTCTGAATGCCGATGCTGTTCAGCATGCCGGTGCCCGCCGGGGCGACCCGGGGTGGAGGCCGCCCCTTCCACGGGTCCTCACTGACCGATTTGGCAACGGCAGCCCCGTAGAGGGAGAGGTCGGCAACGCGGGCGATGTCGACGACCGAACCAACGGTGCCGGAGGCCGCGATCAGCGGCGTTCTCAGTGTGATGGGTCCGAGTTGCGTTTCGAGAGAGCTCACCGATGCCACTCCTGCAGGCTATTCACTTCGAGCAGGGTGTGCGCACCGGCCTGCAGGCTGCGGGCGACGGCGAGCGCGCCTTGAACGGTGGTGACACAGGGAACCCCCATGGCATGTGCCGCTCGCCGGATCTGCCTGCCGTCGTACCGGGCACGGCCACCTCGAGGCGTGTTGACGACCAGATCGACCGCACCCGATTCGATGCGCTGCACGGTGTCATCCGGGCCTTCCCCCACTTTGCTGACGGGTTCGGCGGTGATGCCGAAGTGGGTCAGGTACCTGGACGTCCCGGGCGAGGCCAGCAGACGGAAGCCGAGCATGGCGAACGCCTGCGCGGCGGCCAGACCGACCGGTTTGTCCCGGTCGGCGAGCGAGAAGAACACCGCGCCCTCTCGCGGCAGGATGTGACCGGCGGCCAGGAGTGCTTTGGCGTAGGCAATGCCCACGTCGTCGGCGATTCCCATGACCTCACCCGTGGCGCGCATCTCAGGTCCGAGCACGACGTCCTCTTGGGGGAACCGATTCCAGGGTAGGACCGCCTCCTTGACCGAGACGAACGATCGTTGGGGACCGGTTCCCAGGAGACCATCGGATCGGAGAGACGCCAGCGAGTCTCCGAGCATCACCCGTGACGCGATTTTGGCGAGGGGAATACCGCTCGCTTTGGAGACGAACGGAACCGTCCGGCTCGCCCGCGGATTCGCCTCGAGGAGAAACACTTCCTCGGCTTTGACTGCGAACTGCAGGTTCAGCAGGCCGCGTACGCCGAGCGCTTCGGCCATCCTCTCGGTTGCGTCCACGATCTGCTTGCGGGCTTCGTCCCCCAACGTCGGGGCGGGCAAGACGCACGAGGAATCGCCCGAATGCACGCCCGCTTCTTCGACGTGCTCCATGATCCCGCCGATGAGGAGCTCGCTGCCGTCGTAGACGGCGTCGACGTCGACCTCGACCGCCGACTCCAGGAACCGATCGATGAGCAATGGTGACGTGTCGAGGTCGAGGGCAAGCCCGCCGGCATCCCCGTAGAGGTCCCGGAGGTACTCGGTGAGGTCGTCGTAGCTCCAGACGACCCGCATGGCCCTTCCGCCGAGGACGAACGACGGTCGTACCAGCACCGGGAGCCCAACCCGGTCGACGATTTCACCAGCATCGAGCGGTGAGGTGGCAATGCCGTGCGGCGGCTGCTTGATGCCGAGTTCCGCGCAGAGCTTCGAGAATCGCTTGCGATCCTCGGCGATATCGATCGCTTCCGGTGGTGTCCCGGCGATCGGCACGCCGGCCGATTGAAGAGCCCCGGCGAGATTGAGCGGCGTCTGGCCCCCGAGCTGGACGATGACCCCGACTGGTTGCTCCCTCTCGACGATCGCGAGCACGTCCTCGAGGGTCAGCGGCTCGAAGTAGAGCCGGTCGGAGGTGTCGTAGTCGGTGGAGACGGTCTCCGGGTTGCAGTTGACCATGACCGTCTCGTAGCCGGCCTCGCGCAGCGCGAACGCCGCATGCACGCAGCAGTAGTCGAACTCGATGCCCTGCCCGATTCGATTGGGTCCGGAGCCGAGCACGACGACGCTCCTCCGGTCACCCGGCATCGACTCGTCCTCTTCTTCGAACGAGGAGTACAGGTACGGGGTGGAGGACTCGAACTCGGCGGCGCAGGTATCGACCGTCTTGAACGTGGTGGTGATCCCCCATCCCTGCCGGAGCTGTCGCACCGTACGCTCTGGTAGATCCCAGAGATAGGAGAGCTGGGCATCGGAGAACCCGAGGCGCTTCGCGTCACGCACCACGTCGGCGGTCGGCGGTGAGTGTTCCACCATGCCGCGTAGCTCGACGATCTCGAGCAGTTGATCGATGAACCACGGATCGACCCCTGAAATGGCCGCCACCGTGTCGGCCCCCACTCCCCTACGGAGTGCTTCGGCGATCTGGAAGATCCGGTCGGGACTCGGCACCCCGAGTCGAGCCACCAGGTCGTCGTCGTCGAGTTCCAGGAGCTTCTGCTCGCCGGGGTCGGCGTTGAGACCTCTGCGGCCCGTCTCGAGGCTCCTGAGAGCCTTCTGCAGCGCCTCTGGGAACGTCCTGCCGATCGCCATCGCCTCGCCGACGCTCTGCATCGACGTTCCCAGACGAACGTCCACCGAGGGAAACTTGGCGAAATCGAAGCGCGGGGCCTTCACCACCACGTAGTCGAGCGCCGGCTCGAACGAGGCGGGCGTGGTGCCGGTGATGTCGTTGCGGATCTCGTCGAGCGTGTAGCCGACCGCCAGCTTCGCGGCGATCTTGGCGATCGGGAAGCCGGTGGCCTTCGAGGCCAGCGCCGACGAGCGCGACACACGGGGATTCATCTCGATCACCAGGCGGCGGCCCGTTGCCGGGTCGACGGCGAACTGCACGTTCGATCCGCCGGTGTCGACTCCGACGACTCGAAGACAGGTGATGGCCTCGTCTCGCATCTCCTGGTACTCGCGATCCGACAGGGTCTGTGCCGGCGCCACGGTGATGGAGTCGCCGGTGTGCACGCCCATGGGGTCGAGGTTCTCGATCGAGCAGATGATCACGACGTTGTCCTGCCGGTCGCGCATCACCTCGAGCTCGTACTCCTTCCAGCCGAGGACCGACTCCTCGACCAGGATCTCGCCGACCGGGGACGTTTCGAGACCGGCGGCGGCCAGCCTCTCGAACGACCGGCGATCGGCAGCGATTCCGGTGCCTCCGCCTCCCAGGATGTACGACGGCCGGATCATGGCGGGGAAGCCGATGGTGTCGATCGCCGCCAGTGCCTCGTCCATCGAACGCGCATAGACGGCCCGCGGGGTCTCGAGTCCGGCGCGCTCCATCAGTTCCTTGAACTTGCCGCGATCCTCGGCCGCCTCGATGGCCTCCAGACCGGCGCCGATGAGTTCGACGTTCAGTGCATCGAGTACACCTCGCCTGGCGAGTTCGGCGGTCACGTTGAGTGCCGTCTGACCGCCGAGGGTCGGGAGTACCGCATCAGGCCGCTCTTTGCGGATGATGGCCTCCACCACCTCCGGGGTGATCGGCTCGATGTAGGTGGCGTCGGCGAACTCGGGGTCGGTCATGATGGTGGCCGGGTTCGAGTTCACCAGGACGACCCGGTAGCCCTCGGCGCGCAGCACCTTCGCCGCCTGGGTTCCCGAGTAGTCGAACTCGGCGGCCTGGCCGATGATGATCGGGCCGGAACCGATCAGGAGGATCGAAGCGATGTCGTCACGTTTCGGCATCAGCGATCCAGTCTCCTCACGAACTCCGTGAACAGCCCCGTCGCATCCCGCGGTCCGGGAGCGGCCTCCGGGTGGTATTGGACGCTGAACGCGTCGACGTCGAGAGCGCGCAATCCCTCCAGTGTTCCATCGTTGAGGTTGCGGTGGGTGGGCTCGACCAGACCGTATTCGAGTTCGATCGGAGCCCCGTCGAGGCCCGGGCCGAGCTCGACGGCGAAGCCGTGATTGTGGGCCGTGATCGCCACGGACCCGTCGTCGAGTGCAAGGACCGGATGGTTGCCTCCGTGGTGCCCGAACGGCAGTTTGTAGGTCCGGGCGCCGAGCGCCAGTCCGAGAATCTGATGACCGAGACAGATACCGAAGATGGGAAGACGGCCCAGGAGGTCACGGACGACTTGCACCTGCGAGGTCAACGGTTCCGGATCTCCTGGTCCGTTCGAGAGAAACAAAGCGTCGGGCCGGAGGGATTCGATCTCGGAGGCGGTGGCGGCAGCAGGCAGCACGGTGACCTGGAGGCCCTCCCCGCTGAGGCGGCGGACGATGTCGCGTTTCATGCCGAAATCGAGTGCAACCACCCGGCCCCGCGGCGGACCGGATGGCTCGAACACTGACGATTCGGTGGTGGTCACCCCGTCGACCAGGTTCCTGCCTTCCATCGAAGGTGCTGCAGTGGCCGCCTCGACGACGGCCTCTCTGGGCACGCCTCCGCCGACTGCCGCCGGCATCGCCCCTGAGCGGCGGATGTGTCTGGTGAGGCGGCGAGTGTCCACACCGTCGACCGCCACCATGTCGTGGTCCAGCAGCCACGAGGTCAACGATCTCCCGGCCCGGCTGTTGGAGTGCATCCGCGAGAGGGAACGTGCGATCAACCCCGCCGCATGAGGACGTTCTGACTGGTCATCTGATTCGGCCACCCCGTAGTTGCCGATGTGCGGCGTCGTCATCACCACGATCTGGCCGGCGTAGGAGGGGTCGGTGAGGATCTCCTGGTAGCCGGTCATCGAGGTGTTGAACACGAGTTCTCCGCTGCTGATGCCGGCGGCGGCGACGCTCCTCCCTTCGAAGACGGCGCCGTCGGACGTGACGACGTAGCCGTGGGTCACCGGGATCCTTCGCGATATGTCACCACACCGTCGTGGATGGTGACGACCGGCCGTCCTCGGAGGCCGGCTCCCAACCAGGGGGAGTTCTGTGACTTCGAGGCGAAGCGTTCCGGCGTCCACTCCAGGTCGGGGTCGAACACGACGAGATTGGCAGGGTTTCCTGCAGCCGGAAGCAGACCGTGTCGGGAGAGGCCTGCCAGCCGGGCGGGAGCGACCGACATGCGGTCGAAGAATCCGGTCGGGTCGGCCATCAGTGTCCAGCCGAGGGCGGCGGAGGTCTCCAAACCGATGATGCCGCGGGGGGCGTCGGGGAATGGGACGTTCTTCTCACCGGGGCTGTGAGGCGCATGGTCGGTGGCGATCATGTCGATCGTCCCGTCGCGCACGCCGTCGGCGACGGCGGCGACGTCTTCCGCGGTGCGCAGCGGCGGATACATCTTCATGATCGTGTTGCCTTCACCGACGTTCTCGTGATCGAGGGTGAAGTGGTGGGGGGCGGCTTCCGCCGTCACGCGAAGGCCCTCCCGGCGGGCGTCACGGACGAGCCGCACCGTGCCGGCGGTGGATACGTGCTGCACGTGGTAGTGGACGCCGGTGCCGCGCGCCAGCGCGAGATCTCGGGCGACCACCCGTTCTTCCGCTTCGGACGGCAACCCTCCGATGCCGAGTCGGGCCGAGACGGTACCTTCGTGCATGTGTCCGCCCGCGGTCATGGACGCGTCCTCGGCGTGCTGGGCGACGACTCCGCCGATTCGGCCGATCCGGACCATCGCTTCTTCGAGCACCTCGGCGTGGGCGACGCTGTCGCCGTCGTCGCTGAAGATCCGCACTCCGGCCCGCCGGAGGTCCTCGATGGGGCTCACCGCTCTCCCCTGCCGTCCTGTGGTGAGGGCGGCCGCCGGGTGCACGTCCACCAGTCCGATCCGTCTGCCCCGTTCGCGCATGGCCGCAACGAGTTGCGGAGAGTCGGTGGCCGGGTCGGTGTTGGCCATCGGCACCACGGCAGTGAATCCGCCGGCGGCAGCGGCGTGTGAGCCCGACTCGACGTCCTCCTTCCAGGTCTGTCCCGGTTCACGGAAGTGGACGTGAACGTCGACGAAACCCGGACCCACCAGGCACCCTGTGCAGTCGATCACGAGGTCGCCCCGAAGGTGATCGCCGATGCCGGCGATGATGGCGCCGTCCACGGCGACGTCGGCGCGGATGGGGCCGGACGGTGTGGGTATGGTGCCTCCTCGCAGAACGATCATGCGGAAACCTCCTCGATGAGAACCTCGTCGATGCCGTCGATCTCCTCGACCCGGACGCGTACGTGCTGGCGCTCCGACGTCGGCAGGTTCTTCCCCACGTGATCCGCCCGTACCGGCAATTGGCGGTGGCCACGGTCGACGAGCGTCACCAGTCGCACCGACGCCGGACGGCCGGCGTCGACCAGGGCATCGAGGCCGGCCCGGGCGGTACGGCCGGTATGGAGAACGTCGTCCACGAGAACGACCGTCGTTCCGGTGACCGCAAAGGGCAGAGCCGGCCGGTTCTCCCCGGGGGGTGCAGGGCGATCATCCCTGTGGCGGCTGATGTCCAACGAAGCCACCGGCGTCCGGATCCCGGTCAGTTCACCAACCCGGCGGGCGAGCCGTTCGGCAAGAGGTACCCCGCGAGTCGGGATCCCCACGAACACCATCTGCCCGATCGTGTGTGCTTCGAGCAACTCATGGGCGATGCGGTGGAGAGCCCGGCCGACCGCGGCGGCGTCCATCACGGAAGGCATGAGGCACCTCGCGGGAACGCCGCCGGGACGGCGGCGTCGGCGTCTGAGGTCGGCATGTCGCTGCTCCTTCTCGGCCTCACGGGACCGGGTTAAAGGACGTTGCCGGCGAAGCGTAGCATCAACCCGCCCGCGGATGAGGGTTTCAGCCCCGCTCGAGGTCGGAGAGGTGTCCCAGCACGCCGTTGACGAAGGATCCACTCCGCTCCGTGGAGAAGGTACGAGCCAGCCGGACGCACTCGGAGATGATGACGGCCGTCGGTGTCTGCGGTTCGAATCGCAGTTCGTAGAGGCCGATGCGCAGGATGGTCCGATCAACGGGCGGCATGCGGTCGAGGGTCCAGTGTTCCGACGCCTCCTCGATCGAGCGATCCAGCTCTCGCAGGTGTTCGAGGACGCCGGTGACGATCCGCAGGCTCTTGTCTGGAAGATCGCTCGGGTCGATCGAGTCCGTGCCGCGCTGTTCGGCTTCGTAGAGCCGTTGCAGCGCGATGTCCCGCGGTTCCTGGTTCACGCGCGGGTCAGGTAGGCGCCGGTCCGCGTGTCCACTTTGATGATGTCGTCGACCCCGACGAAAAGCGGAACCTGAACGACGAGTCCCGTCTCGACGGTGACGGGTTTGGTGGCGCCGGAAACCCGGTCGCCCTTGACCGCCGGTTCGGCTTCGGTGACCCGGAGTTCGACCGCCGCCGGAAGGTCGACACCGAGCGGCGTCCCTTCGTGCATCACCAGCACGACGGTCATACCCTCGAGCAGGAACCGGGAGTCGTCACCGATGAGGTCGGGATCGACGGCGAACTGGCTGTAGGTCTCCATGTCCATGAAGTGGAATCCCAGATCGTCCCGGTAGAGGAACTGATGGTCCTTCTTGGAGATGATGGCCTGGTCTACGTTTTCGTCCGCACGGAAGGTCCGGTCGAGCACCGCCCCGGTCTCCACGTTCTTGAGCTTCATCCGCACGAAGGCCTTGCCCTTGCCGGGTTTGACGTGCTGGTACTCGACGATCTGGAACAGACCGTCGCTGAGTTGGAGCGCCATACCGGGTTTGACGTCGTTGGTGGAGATCATCGGAGGAGCCTCTCGAGGGGGACGGCCGGATTGTAACCCGTCGGAAACCCCCGCCCCTCCGAATCGAAGCCGGCGGGCACCGGTACTCAGAGGCCCACGGCGCCGAAGGCAGCGTCCAGATCCCCGGCGGTGACGTACTCGACAACGGGTCGTCCGAAGTCTTCGAGGAGGACCATTCGGAGTCCGGTGGCATCTCGCTTCTTGTCGAGCCCGATGAGGCGCAGCAGGTGATCCCGATCGACGCTCGGAGCGGTGACGGGCAGCCCGAGACTCTCGAGAATCCGGCGTTGTCGGGCTGCTCCTTTGAACCCGAGCCGCCGCTCGCCGACGGCCGCCGCAGCCGTCATACCGATGGCGATTGCGTCTCCGTGTCGAAGCCCGGCGGCGATTTCGACGCCGTGACCGATCGTGTGCCCGTAGTTGAGGATCGCCCTGCGTCCCGCTTCGCGGAAGTCCTCCGACACGACGGCCGCCTTGACACGGACCGCCCGGACGATGACCTCTTCGAGGTCGGCCGATCCTGCATCGCGTTCGACGAGTTCGAGGAGATCCAGGTCGGCGATGAACCCGGCCTTGATTGCCTCTGCGAATCCTTCACGAAGGAGGTGTGGCGGGAGTGCAGCGATGTCCTCGACGTTGATGATCACACGTGCCGGATGACGGAACAGACCCACCAGGTTCTTGCCCAGCAGGTTCAGGCCCGTCTTGCCACCGATCGCCGCATCGACCGCTCCCAGCAGGGTCGTCGAGTAGTAGACCGTCTCGACGCCGCGCAGCCAGGTGCCACCGACGAAGCCGGCGAAGTCGGTGATCGCGCCACCACCGACGCCGAGAATCGTGTCGGAACGACCGACACCGACGCCGGCCAGCCATTCGTAGGTGTCACCGGCGACGGAGAGCGTCTTGACGGCGTCGCCGTCGGGCAGCGCCCGCGAATGCACCTCCAGGCCTTCCGATACCAGGAGCGTTTCGATGTGCTCGGCCGCTCCGGTCGCTCCCGGCTGACAAAGGATGGCAACGCGACGGCGGCCGGTGCCGGCAGGCAGCACCGGGCGGGGGATGGTCCGGCCGATCAGGACTTCCGATTCGGAGCCGACGAGTATTCGTTCCATGCGGCGCTGGCTCTCCCCGCGACCTCATCGAGGGTGAGGCCGTCGGTGTCGATGACGATGTGACGGGCGGAATCGTACAAGTTCCTGCGCTGGGCGAGTAGTCCCGTGAGCACTGCGTGCGCATCTTTCCCCGCCAGCAGCGGTCGCGCCGTATCCGATCCAATCCGCCGGAGGAGAGTCTCAAGCGTAGCCGTGAGGTACAGCACCATCCCCGTTGCCCGCATGGTCTCGACGTTCTCACGTCGCAACACNNGTCTCGTACGATCGGAATGCCTCCTCACCCTCGGAGGCGAAGATCTCGGCGACCGGGCGGCCCACATGCGCAACCACCATGGCGTCGGTGTCGACGAACGGGACTCCGGTCGCCGCAGAGATGCGGTTTCCGACCGCCGTCTTTCCCGACCCCATCATCCCGATGAGCCAGAGGTGGCGCATCAGAAGGCGTCGAGCCGGGCGCGATAGGCCGCGAACGAGCGTCGGAAATCCTGCACCGTATCCCCGCCGAGCGAGCGCTGGAGTTCGTCGGCGAGCACGTAGGCCACCATTTGTTCGGCCACCACCGCAGCGGCCGGCACGGCACAGGTGTCGGATCGTTCACGAAACGCCACGTCCGGCTCCTTGCTCGTGACGTCGACACTGGCCAGGGGACGCATCAGGGTGGCGATCGGTTTCATCGACGCTCTCACCCGCAGCGGCTGCCCGGTCGACATGCCGCCCTCGGTGCCGCCGGCACGATCACGGTTGCGGCGCCAGGTCGCATCCTCGTAGAAGATCTCATCGTGGGCCGAGGAGCCTCGCTCGCGGGCGGTGGCGATGCCATCACCCACTTCCACCGCTTTGATGGCCTGGATGGACATCAGCGCTTCAGCCAGCCGCGCGTCGAGGCGGCGATCCCAGTGCACGTGGCTCCCGACCCCGGCGGGCAACCCGTACGCAATGACCTCCACCACTCCTCCGAGCGTGTCCCGATCCGCTCTGGCAGTGTCGATCTCGGCGATCATGGCGTGTTCATCGGCCTCGTTGAGGACGCGCACGGGCGACTCCTCGAGCCGGTCCCGGTCTTCGGGTACCGGCAAGCGGTCCGCCGAAGCTGCCACCGAGCCAATGGCGACAACGTGGCCGACGATCCCGACGCCGACCTCGGCCAGCAGCTGTTTGCATAGATACCCGACGATCGTCCGGGCCGCCGTCTCTCGCGCCGACGATCGCTCCAGAATGTCGCGGGCGTCGTGGGTGTCGTACTTCAACATTCCCGCCAGGTCGGCATGACCGGGCCGGGGCGTGGTCATCGTGCGCCGTGGCTCTCCGGGTTCAGGCGACATCTCCTCGCGCCAGCGTGGCCATTCCGTATTGCGGATCAGCACGGCAACGGGACTTCCGAGGGTGCGGCCGTGACGAACCCCGGCGAGGATCTCGAGCTCGTCCTTCTCGATCTTCATCCGGTTGCCGCGGCCGTACCCCATCCGCCGGCGCTGCAGCTCGTAGGAAAGCCCCGCGGCGGCGACGGGCAGACCTGCCGGCAGGCCCTCGACGATGGCGACGAGGCCCGGGCCGTGTGATTCACCGGCGGTGAGGAAGCGGATCATGACGCAGAAGGTACCAGGTACGAGGTACTTGGCACCAGGTACGTAGGGCCGGAGGCCCTACTTGATGATCTCCTGCCCGATGAGCAGTTCGAATGCGTTGTCACCAAAGAGGATCACGGCCGAGTCTTCATCGAGGCTGACGATCTTGAAGTTGGTGGCGAACGTTTCACCGACGCCGACGTCGTACTCCACGCCGGCGACTTCGACGCGAGCCCGCAGGTCGCCTCCGACCTCGGAGATGGCTACGAGTTTCACGACGATGCCGTCGATGGTGCTGCCGCCGCCCCCTCCTCCACCGCCGGAGCCGTCGGGGATGATCACACCACCTTCGACGATGAGCGGCCGGAACGGATCGCGAGGCTGGGAGAACTGGAAGTTGTTGACGACTCGCATTCCTTCGAGCAGCGGTGCCGCTTCGGGCTCCACGAACTCGGTCTCGGCGAGTCGACCCGACAGGGTTGCGGCGGTGTCGACCGACCCGGGGCTGAGGGCAATCCAGGCGGCCGCCACACCGAACCCGATCAGCAGAATCGAGATGGCGACGGACGTTCCCGCCCGGTGGATCGTGCGCGGGTTCATGTCACGCCCCCTCCGTCGTGGTGGTGGTCGACGATTCGTCGGGGCCGTCTGCCGTGTCCTCGCTCGCGGCCGAGTCCTCGCCGCCGTCTTCTTCGGTCGCCGTCTCTTCCTCGAGGGGTTCCTCCAGGCCGCCGAGCATGAGATCGTCGGGGATGGTCACGTCGGACGTCGTGAAGACCATACCGGTGATGGTCGCAGTCATCGTGTGGAATCCGGCCTCGTCGTTCGCGGACGAGAGGGCGACCGCGTCGATACGGACCACCCGGTCCAGCTCGGAGATGCCGTAGAGGTAACCCAGCACTTCGAAGAACTGTCCCTGCACTTGCACGGAAACGGCGATCGAGTACATGTCGGTATCGGCGATCGGGCTTGGAACGCCGTAGCTGCCGCTGGTCCACGCGAGCCCGGTCTCGTCGGCGAGGAAGTTGAGATCATCGATCAACTCGGCGAGGCGGGGCGCGGAGGGAATGGCCGTCTCCAGTTGGCCGATGGCGGTCGCGTACTCGAGCTGATTCTCTTCGATCTTGCGCAGACGCGACAGGGTGGTGCGGAGTGTGAACTCCTCGTTCTGGGCGCTCTCGAGATTTGACCGGGCGACATCCTTTCGCTCGTTGATAGGACCGACGACGAAGAAGTACCAGACCGCCGTCACGAGGACGGCGATGAGAATGCCGATCAGGGAGCGCCTCATTCCGGGACCTCTGGGATCAGATCGACGACGCGAGTGGAGAGCGCCGCCGAGGTGAGCACCGCAGCCGAGTTGAAGTTGACCACCGGGATGTCCTCGATCGACGACACCGACGTCGAGCTCACCCACCCGGCCCCGACGGCCGGCCAGTAGCTCGAGTCGAGTACGCGCAGCCAGGACGAGGCGTCTTCGTACCAGAAGGCGGTCCCACTGACGGTGAGCGAGCCAAACGACAGGCTCTCCTCGGTGGGCTCCGCAGCCTGAGCCGAAAGGGACGACAGCCAGGCGCGGTCGTTGATGATGCGGGCCAGGTCGTTCAGGAGCCGACCCCAGGCGACGTCGGTGGCGAGGGCGAGCTGCAGTCTCGTGACCCCACTCTCGTAGTCCGAACGGAGCTGCCGGGCACCGTCCAACTGGGCGATTTCGGCCTGCAACCGCTGATTGGCCTGCTGTTGTGCCTCGAGCTCCGCCTCGGCGTCATTCGCTTGACCGAGCAACCACAGGGTCGCCAGGCCGAGCGCGGCGATGAAGGCGATCCCGACCAGCACCATACCCGCGACCCGTCTCCTCGCTTTCGAGCGGGCCGAGACCTCGGGCGGAAGGAGGTTGATTGGTCGCATCAGACCTCACNNGCGCCGTTGCCGGCGACGTAGATGCGGCCGATGCCGCCGTCGGTGGCCTGTGACACGTAGTAGTCGATCGAACCGCGCAACTCATCGATCAGGGCATCGGCGGTACGCGTGAGGAGCATCCTGGCCTGGTCGTCGCCCTCACCACCCGGGGGTTTGCCCTCGGCGGCGACACCGACCCGTCGTTTCACCTGTTCTGCCTGTTCCGCATCGACGCCCATGCCTTCGGCCACGGCGCGTGTGAAGTCTTCTCCGGCCAAGGAGACGATCCTCAGGAAACGGACCGTACCGCCTTTCACCACGGCCACCTGTGTGAGACCGGCCCCGATGTTGACGACTGCCTGCGGTGTGGGGTCGAGGTTGAGGTCTCCACCGAAGAGAACCCGGACGATGGCGAACGCCTGCAGATCGACGGCCATCGGCGTGATGCCGACCGCCTGGAGAACGCGCAGCACGTCTGATGCCATCTGCTTCTGGGCGGCGACCACGAGCACGGAGAGCATCGGTTCGCCCTCCGGAGTCGTGAACTCTTCGAGGGGCACGAAGTCGAGGATGGCGTCGTCGATCGGCATCGGTATGTACTCCTGCGCCTGGAACGCCAGAGATTCCGACAGCTCATCTTCGGCCATGTAGGGAAGGTCGACGCGACGGACGACGACGCGCTGATTGGCGAGACCGAGCACGACGCGTTTCTTGGGGAGCTTGGCCGACTTCCACAGCTTGGTGAGGGCAGCCTGCACCAGGCCCTCGTCGACGATCTCACCCCCGACCACGGCACCGGGCGGGAGCGCCACCTCCCCGTATCGTTGGAGTGTGGGTGTTCCCTTCCCGGTGTTGACGACGGCGGCGCGCACAGCCGTCGTGCCGATATCAAGCCCCACATTGACGGCCATCAGTTCTCCGCTCCAGGCGACCGCATGATTCTGCGCCCCTCACGATGCAGCGCGCACCGCTTTGCTTACCGACATGTAACTACATCAGTGTAAGCAGAGCAAGCCCATTCGGAGCGTACTACGTACTACCACTCGTACTCGGTACTTGGTACTTCAACCATCCGGTATCCGGCGTCCGGCGTCCCGCTCTGGAACTCGCGACCCGAAACCCGAAACCCGCGACTCGCGACTCGGATCGCTCCCCTACCAGCCACCGCTGCATTCGGCGATGGTGTCGAGATCCGCGCCGGTGCCGGGCGCATCCGCCCTGCCGAAGAAGGTCCCCGTCCGGCTGCCACTCGCCTCATCCAGCAAACAGAACCAGGTACCCGATCCGCTCTGGGTCACGAACACGACCGCCTGATCGGCTCGTCCGTCGGTGTTGGGCAGAGCTACGAAGCCGACTTCCCCGGCTGCAGGATTGTTGCCGGCGACGAACGTCAGATTTGCGTGGATGTTGTCGAGGTCGTCGACGCCGAACGCGTAGTCCAGTTCATCGCCGGCGTAGTACACCTTGGCGGCAGTCAATGCATTGCGAAGGTCACTCTGCACCGCCCGGTCCTGCGCCCGTTCCCGGGCGCCGAGGAAGGTCGGTATTGCGATGGCGATCAGGATGGCAATGATGAGAACGACCACCATCAACTCGACCAGAGTGAATCCCTCGTCCCTCCGAGGAGGCATTGGGGGTTCTCCAATCTCTGTTGTTCCCTCTTCATCGGTACGACACGCCGCTCACTTGACCGAAACCCGCCGCACTGCACCCGGCCCTGAAACGCTAAATCCGAAACTTGGAACCTAGAACCCGAAAACTGGGACCTCACATGCTGAGGTACCACTCCCAGATCTCCGAGCCGTAGGCGATGGCGAGCCAGGCCCCGATCACGAGGCTGGGCCCGAACGGGATGGCGTCCTTGCGGCCCTTGCGCCGTGACACGAGCAATCCGATGGCCACCACGCCCCCGATCAGAAAGGCGAGGAAGACGCCGACGATCAGGTGTCGCCACCCCGGATACGACGTGAAGAGACCGAGCAGGAAGGCGAGTTTGACGTCACCGAACCCAAAACCGCCGCGAGCGATGATGGCAAGCACGAAGAGCCCGCCGAAGTAGGCGAGTCCCCCCAGCAGGCATCTTCCGAACGCTCCGGGATCTCCATCCAGCATCGCTCCGCCGGCCAGGAGGATGATTCCCACCGCGGTTCCCGGGTAGAGGATCCGGTTGGGGATTCGTTTGTGGTCGAGGTCGGTCAAGATCAGCACCATCGTCACACCGGCGAACCACAGGTAGGCGGGCAATGCCCAGACGACGTCGACCACGAGCACAGTGCCGGCGAAGAGTGCCGCAGTGAGCGCCTCGACGATGGGATAGCGGGTGGAGATCGGTGCTGCGCAGTCGCGACATCTCCCCCGCAGGAGAAGCCAGGACACGACCGGAATGTTGTCGCGGGGACGGACCGGTGCTCCGCACACCGGGCATGCCGAGGGGGGGTTCACCACCGACCGCCCCTCCGGAACGCGGTAGGCGACGACGTTGATGAAAGAACCGAACACCAGTCCGAAGACGGCGGCGACGACGGCAATCAGGCCGGTCATGCTGAGATGTACCTCATGTGTCGGGCAGCCTAGAGGGAGCCAATAGGGCGGGCATGACTTTGGGGGTGGCCTTAGCGGCCACCCCCAAAGGTCGTTGCTTGAATGTCTACTTCAGCCTACGGGGCGGGCGGGAAGCCGTCGGTGGCGCCACCGCCGCCGTCGCCGGAGCAGGCGCTGGCAGCGTTGAAGTAGTAGGTGCCGGCCATGTCACCGGTTGCTACGTCCTCGAGGGTCCAGGTCGTTCCCGAGGCCGAGATGACCTGCAGGTTCACCGCACCGTTGACCGAGACGAGCGCAGCGGCCGAGTCGAGCGAGTTGCAGATGGTCACGCCGACCACGTTGGGATCGGTCGCATCCGGCGCTGCGGCAAAGCCGAGGCTCGGCTCGATTGCCGTGAGGTTGGCGGCCGCGGCCGTGTACTCCTCAGCGTCCGTGTAGAAGACCTTCTCCGCCGTGAGGGCGTTCCGCAGGTTGGACTGGGCCGCACGATCCTGGGCACGCTCACGGGCGCCGAGGAAGGTCGGGATTGCGATGGCGATCAGGATGGCAATGATGAGCACGACCACCATCAACTCGACCAGGGTGAAGCCCTCATCCTTGTTGAGGCTTTCACGCATCCACTTGAACATGTTGGGACTCCTTGTGTCCTAGCGTGGGGCCGTCCTTCGACCCATGCGGTAGTTATCGGCTGCCCGAGGATCAAACCTTGAGCGGTTTTCCGACGAAATCCCTGGACCCGATCGGGCTAGTCAGGCGGTCGCTCCTGCACTGAATCGGCCGCCGCCATCGCCGATGTCCGCGTGACAATTGCTGGGCCCCGGAGCGGACTCCGGGGCCCAGCAGGTTCGGACTGCCGTCCGATCAGTCGATCAGGTTGATGACGTTGAACATCGGCATGTAGAGCGAGATGAGCATTCCTCCGACCGTGGCGCCCAGCACCACGATGAGGAGCGGTTCGATGAGGCTGGTCAGACCGTCGACCATGGTCTGGACCTCTTGATCGTAGAAGGCGCCGATCTTCTCGAGCATCGTGTCGAGCGCACCGGTCTCCTCTCCGACGGCGATCATCTGTACCACCATCGGCGGGAAGATGTCGTGTTGCTCGAGTGGCTCGGCAATCGATTCCCCCTCTCGCACCGAGTCCTTGATGTCGAGGACGGCGGCCGAGACCACTGCGTTGCCGCTCGTCTCGGCGACGATGTCCATGGCTTGCAGGATCGGGACGCCGGTCTTCGTCAGCGAGGCGAGTGTATGTGAGAACCGGGCGATGGCGGTCTTGTGAACGAGTTTGCCGAAGATCGGCATCTTCAGCTTGATCTTGTCGAACGTCGCCCGTCCCGACTCGGTGGCGATCCAGCGCCGGAACGCCACGATCAACCCGATCGTGCCGATCAGGAGCGCCCACCAGTACCCGGTGACGATCGCCGAGACGGCCAGCAGCATCTTGGTCGGTACCGGAAGCTCTCCTCCCAGATCGGCGTAGAGGTCTTCGAACATCGGCACGATGAACATGAGCATGGCCGCCACGATCATCACGACCAGTCCGAAGACGGCAACCGGATACATCATTGCCGACTTGATCTTGGCCCGCAGTTCGACCTGTGCCTCGAGGGTGTCGGCCAGGCGCAGGAGGGTGTCGTCGAGGACACCGCCGACCTCACCGGCTTTGACCATTGCGGTGTAGAGGCGGTTGAACGCCTTGGGATGCTTCTCCATGGCTGCCGAGAGGCTGGTGCCGCGTTCGACATCGCTCTTGACGTCCAAAATCACCCGGGAGAATGCCTTGTTGGGGGTCTGCTCGGCGAGAATGCTGAGAGCACGGAGGAGAGAGAGGCCCGCATTGATCATCGTTGCGAACTGCCGCGAGAAGACGGCGACCTCTTTGAGCTTGATCCGGTCGGTGAGACCGGGAATCTTGATCTCCTTCTGGAGCGCCGAGTCCTTCTTCTGATCGACGCTGATGGGCTGGTAGCCCCTGTCGCGGAGGGCCTTCGAGACCGACGCCTGTGAGGATCCCTCCATCTCGCCGGTGTGAACCTGCCCTTCGCGATCCTTGACCTTGTATGCGAATGTCGTTGCCATGGTTCCTCCTACGCCACTCTTCCGACGAGTCGCTGGAGATCTTCGAGATTGGCGCACAGTTCGACGGCCGTCTCGTAGGCGATCTGGTTCCTCTTGACGAGGTCGGCCAGAGACTGGTCCATCGTCTGCATGCCGTAGCGTCCGCCCGCCTGCATGGCGGTGGTGATCTGATGGATCTTCGCTTCCCGGATCAAGTTCCGGATCGCCGGCGTGGCGACCATCACCTCGACCGCCGGCAGCCGGCCATCCTTGTTGCGCGTACGGACCAGTTGCTGAGTCACGACCGCCTGCAGCGTGGCGGCGAGCTGCACGCGAACCTGCTCCTGCTGGTGCGACGGGAACACGTCGATGATCCGGTCGATCGTCTGCGGGGCGTCCTGCGTGTGCAGGGTGGCGAACACGAGGTGGCCGGTCTCCGCCGCCGTCAGCGCCGTTGAGATGGTCTCGAGATCACGCAGCTCACCCACCAGGATGACGTCGGGGTCCTGTCGCAGCGCATGGCGGAGCGCATGCTGAAAGCCGAGTGTGTCGGCGCCGACCTCTCGCTGGTTGACGAGAGCCTTCTTGTGGGAGTGCAGGAACTCGATCGGATCCTCGACCGTGAGGATGTGACAGGCGCGCTTCGTGTTGATCATGTCGATCATCGCGGCCAGCGTGGTCGACTTTCCGGACCCCGTCGGGCCGGTCACGAGGACCAGGCCTCGAGGCAGATCTGCGAACTCACCGACCACCGGGGGAATTCCCAGGTCTTTGAGACCGAGGATCTGTTCCGGGATGGCCCTGAACACCGCTCCCAGGGCGTCCCGCTGAAAGAACACGTTGAGACGGAAACGACCTTTGCCCGGCAGTGGATGCGAGGCATCGAGCTCGAGCGTCTCCTCCAGAGTTTCGCGCTGCTTCACGGTGAGGATGCCGTAGATCATGCGTCGGAGCTCTGCCGGCATCAGCCTGCCGTACTCCTGCAGTTGACGGAGTTCACCGTGAACCCGGACCTGCGGAGGGGAGCCTGCCGCAAGATGGAGGTCGGAGCCGCCGACGTCGATGAGGTAGTTGAGCAAGACGTTGACGTGGATGTCCGGCTCGCTGACCTCCGGTTCCGGCTTGACGACCCCTCCATCGCCGGGATGACGAAGCACCGGGATCTCCTCGGGGCCGTGCACGAAGTCGATCGACCTCGAAATGCCGTCCCGGGTAGCGAGAGCGAGCTTCACTTTCATGCCGGCGAGACTCTCGAGTCTCGCGTGCCGGTCGGGATCGAAGGGATCGGCCACCGCAATCACGAGCGCCTCGTCGGCGAAACGGACGGGCATCGCGACCAGGAGTCGGGCGTCGGACGGTTCGAGCCGTTTGACCGCTTCCGGATCGAGCAGTTCATCGTCGATCTCGACGTAGTCCATCCCGATGCGACCGGCGACGGTGCGAAGGAGATCCTCCTCCCGGACGTAGCCCTCGTCGACGAGCAGCTTCGCCAGGGGAATACCGGATTCCTCTTCTCGGGGAAGCAGGTACTCCAGGTCGTCGCGCGACAGGAGGCGCTGGTCTACCAGCAACTCTCCCAGTTTTCTCGATGCCGTGTTCATTCCCACCTCGTGTGTCAGTTCATCTTCGGCGCCGGAACGGCGGTTCTTGAGGGAATCCGACTCGCCGTCCACTCCTCCGCGGTGTCCTTCGTGCACCCCCGAGCACCGTGCAGGGATGGAGCCGTCCTAGACGACGACCCGCAGGATCTCTTCGATGGACGTCTCTCCGCGCGCCACCTTGACGAGACCGTCCTGCCGGAGCGTTCGCATGCCTTGCGCAACGGCCATCTTGGCCACGTCCTCGGTGGAGGCACGTTCGACGGTCATCCGCTCGATCTCTTCGGTGACGTTCATGAGTTCGTGCACGGCGAGACGGCCTCGGTAGCCGGTGCCGCTGCATGCCGCGCATCCGTTGGCCCGATAGAGCGTCGGCATGTCCTCTCCGATCTCTTCGAAGGGCCAGCCGACATCCTCGAGCGCATCGCGGGTCGGCTCATAGGGCTCCTTGCACTGTTTGCAGAGCCGCCGGGCCAGACGCTGCCCGAGGACGGCGTCGATGGCAGAACCGACGAGGAAGGGCTCGATGCCCATCTCGGTGAGCCTCGTCACGGCGGACGGTGCGTCGTTCGTGTGCAGGGTCGACAGGACCAGGTGCCCGGTGAGTGCCGACTCGATGGCGATCGTTGCCGTCTCCTTGTCCCGGATCTCTCCCACGAGCATGATGTCCGGATCCTGCCGGAGAAACGATCTGAGGGCCGACGGGAAGGTGAGTCCGGCCTTTCTGTTCACCTGGACCTGGCTGATGCCGCTCAGCCGGTACTCCACCGGGTCCTCGACCGTGACGATGTTGACCTCGGGGCGGTTCAGAACGTTGAGCGTTGCGTAGAGCGTGGTCGACTTGCCGGAGCCGGTCGGTCCCGTCACCAGGATCGTTCCGTACGGCTTGGTGAACGATTCCTCGTACCGGGAGTGAGTGTCCGGGAGGAATCCGAGGTCTTCGAGTTGCAGGAGCGCCTGGGACGTGTCGAGGATACGCATGACGACCTTCTCGCCGTAGATGGTGGGAAGCGTCGAGACACGCAGGTCGATCGATCGGCGACCTACCTTGAGGCTGATGCGACCGTCCTGCGGCCGCCGGCGCTCGGCGATGTCGATGTCGGCCATGATCTTGAGACGGCTGACGACGGCGTTCATGATCGAACGCGGGGTGCGCATGACCTCGTGCAGCACACCGTCGATGCGGTAGCGGACGCGGAGGTCGCGCTCGGTCGGTTCGATGTGGATGTCAGACGCACGATCGGCGGCCGCCTTGGAGATCAGCATGTTGACGAGTTTGACGACCGGCGCGTCTTCCGTCGCCGCTTCGACGGATGCGAGATCCTGGGCTTCGATGTCGTCGTCGGCTGCGAACTCGGCGAGGTCGGACACCGAGTCCTCGAGCCCGGCGACTCCCCCGATGGCCCGCTCGACGTCCGAGCGTGTGGCGACTCGCGGAATCACTTCCCGCCCGGTGAGGGCGCGGATGTCGTCGATGGCGAGCACATTGGCCGGGTCGGCCATGGCGACGACGAGAGCATCATCTTGGAACCCGATCGGCAGGGCGGCATACCGGCGCGCCAGCGGTTCCGGAACCAGGGCGGCGGCCGCGGGGTCGACGGTCACCGCATTCAGATCGACGAACTCGATGCCGATGTGCTTGGCGAGCGCCCGGACGAGATCGGCCTCGTCGACGAGGCCTTCCTCCACGAGGACGCGTCCGAGCGGACGCCCGGTCTCGCGCTGCAGGGCCATGCCCGTGTCGAGAGTCTCAGAAGTGACGAGCCCCTCATCGATGAGGAGCGTTCCCAGATGCCCCGTGTCGCCGGCCACTCGGACTCCTATTCGTTCAGGTCGGTCAGTTCGCGTGCCAGCGCACCGAGTCCGCGACGCCGTCCGATCGAACGCTCAGACGGTTCCTCCGTGTCGTCGGGGACATCGTCGGCAAAGCCGCTCAGCACGCTCTGCAGCAATTCGGCATCATCGACATCTTCCTCGGGATGGGGAAGGTCGAGGCTCTCGGCGTCGGCTTCCGCTACCGGACGCAGGATCGTGAACTCCTCGGCTCGCTCCTTGACCGGCGGCGCCGGGGAGGCGACCGGCGCCTCGTCGGACTCGCCGTACGAGTACCGGGCCGGAGCGAGCTGATCGACCACCTCGAGCAAGCCCTGACGGACCATCTGGGCCATCACTTGCGCGATCTGGAAGTCGGTGGCGCCGAGACGGGCGGCGACTTCCTCGACCGTGCCCTGACCGTTGAGAGCGGAGAGGAGACGCCACGTGTCGGCGGTGATGGTGACCTCCCGCGCCTCGTCGGGGAGCTTCTGTACCATGCGAAGGCGGAAGTTCACCCCGGGGATGACCTCCTCGATCATCCTCCATTGGGCGATCCGCTTCTCGGCTTCGTCCAGGCACACTTCGATGTTGATCTGCTGTTCGGTCGGGTAGTGCGGCCCGACGTCTTCGCCGAAATCGAACGTACCGTGGCCGGGTCTGCTGAGGCGGAACAGGACGTCGGTGATCTGCTCGGTGATGAACTGTGTCAGATCGTCGTGAGCGTATCCCTCGGTGAGGATCTCACCGATGCCGCGCTCGCGCCGTTCGACGTGCTTCCAACCGGCTTCATCGACCATTCCTGCCGACAGCAGGTCCGCCCGCAGGTCCTGATCGCGACGGGTGGTCGCATACGACAACCAACCGTCGCTCATGTAGACCTTCCCCTGGAGACCTCCGGCGTCGACGCGCAAACAGCCGGACTTGCGGGANNCCCTTGAGCGATTTGAGCGGCTGAGAGCATGACCTCGAACGGCGCGATGGCTCCGGTCCAGGCTTGGAACGACAGGGCCGCCTGAGCCACGAGCATCTCGATTCCATCGACGGCCGGGAGGCCGAGCGTGCGGGTCGTGGTGATCGCCGGCGTAGGAAGTGGACCGTAGGCCATGTCGAACAGACCGTCCGACTCGGCGAGGAGGCCCGGAGGCAGCGACTCGTTGCGCATGCCGATCGGCGTGGCGTTGACGATCACGGCTCCGGGTACCGGCTCCGCCCAGGGCACGGCGACGGCAGCACTCCCGGTTCGCTCGAGGAGCGGACCGATCTTTTCGGGAGCGCGCGCCGATACGTAGAGCCGGAACGCGCTCAGGGCAACGAGAGCGGCCGCTGCCGCTCCTCCCGAGCCCAGAATCAAGGCCGTCCCCTCCGGAAGCCCCTTGCGAGACCACTCGGAGCGAATCGCGGGAATGTCGGTGGACATTCCGAGCACCCGGCCGTCCGTCCGCACGAGCGTATTGACGGACCGGGCGTGAGCTGCATCGCCGACGACTTCGTCGGCGAGCTCGAACGCCGTTCGCTTGTGCGGCATGGTCACGTTCACCCCGGCGAGACGTCCGCTCCTGATCTGCTCGATGAGGTCTGGGAACTCGTCGGTGTGGATCCTGATCGCCGAGTAGTTCGCGTCGATTCCCAGCACATCGAACGCCGCCTGCTGGATAGCCGGTGAGAGAGAGTGCGCGACGGGATCACCCACGACCGCGTACTGCGCGGTCACGGCAGAATCCCGTCTTCCTTCGCCTGGTTCTTGAAGGCGAGAAACTCGTCGTAGTCGGCGGTGAACGAGTGGGTGCCGTTGCTGCTGGTGAGCACGTAGTACAGGTAGTCGACGTCGGCCGGTGCCGCCGCCGCCTCCAGCGAGGCCCGGCCGGGGCCGCCGATCGGTGTCGGCGGCAATCCGCCGACGAGGTAGGTGTTGTACGGCGAGTCGACTTCGAGATCGGAGAGGGTGAGACCGGTGCGCCGTTCTCCGAGTGCGTAGAGCACGGTGGCATCGATCTGCAACGGCATGCCGATTTCAAGACGGTTGCGAACGACGGCCGAGACAAGCGCCCGCTCTTCATCGACTCGCGTCTCGGCTTCGATCAGTGAGGCGACCACGAGGCCGTCGTAGATGGAGAGCCCCCGTTCCTCGAGGTTCGACCAGTCGATGGCGCCAACCCGGCGCTCCATCGTGGACGCCAGCAGGCCAAGGATCACTTCCGGTCCGGATTCCTCCAGGAACTCATACGTGTCCGGAAAGAGCAGCCCCTCCCAGTCCTGGAGTGTTTCGGGGTTGCCGTCCGGGAAGAGCGAGGTCGTCACGGAACCGTCGAGAAGGGCCGCCTCCAGATCGGACGCCGAGAAGCGCGTCTGTTCGGCGATCCGGGCCAGCATCTCGCCGATCCTGAGACCCTCCTGCACCGTGATCCAGTATGAGTCGACGGTCGGACCCCGCATGAGGGCGGTGATCACGTCGTCGTTGCTCATCCCCGTGACCAGCTCATACTCGCCCGCCTGCAGCTCGGACTCTGCTCCGGCGATCCTCACTGCTGCCTCGAACTGAAGTGACGACTGCACGACGCCTCGTGACGCAAGCAGCTCTCCGATCGTGCGGGCCGAGGCGCCGTCGGGGATGGTCACGGTGATCGGCTCACCGGCCGTCACCGGCGGAGCAGTGACCTCGTCCGCGTCGCCGCCCACGATGTCGCCGACCCAGTCGGCGGCCGCCTGAGCGCCGTAGATGACGGCTGCCCCGATCACCAGGATGAGGAGCACCACCCCGAGATGACGATTGCCGCTCCGTGGCTCTTCGTGCGGCTCTGGTGGCGGGTCGTAGGTCACGGGCGGTCCAGATAGTGCTGAAGCATGACGGCGGCCGCCACCTGGTCGACAAGCTTGCGCCGGTCCCGACGGCGCACGTTTCCCTCCAGCAGCGCCGCCTCGGCGGTCCTGGTCGTGAAACGCTCGTCCGACAGCTCAACCGGGAGCCCCGTCGCCGCCGCAACCTCCTCTGCGAGATCGCGGGCGGCACCGGCAGAAGGTCCTTCGCGTCCCGACAGCGAAACGGGCAGACCGACGACGATCTTCTCGACGTCCTGCTCGCGGGCGATCTCGGCGATGCGGACTATCACTTCGGGATCCCCGGCATCGATGACGGTGAGCCCTCGCGCCGTGATGTGCAGAGGGTCGGACAGCGCCACGCCGATGCGGCGCGTGCCGTAATCGAGTCCCATGATGCGCGACAGATCAGAGCTCCCCGAGTGCGGAGCCGGCGGCCTCGCGGGCGAGGTCGAGCGCCTCGGGCATCGCGTCCCCCTTCGGTCCCCCGGCTTGTGCCAGTTCCGGGTCGCGGCTTCCGCCGCCGCCCAGCATCCGGGCGGCTGGAGCGATGAGTTCTGCCGCCGAGATCCCTCTGCCGACGAGATCCTGGGAAACGGCAGCGACCAGCGCACCCTTCCCTTCGTTGACGGCCCCGACGATGGCGATGCCGGAACCCAGACGGTCGCGGGTCTGCAAGGCCAGCCCTCTCATGGCATCGGGTGTCATGTCGCGCTCTTCCAGTACGACGAAGGCATACTCGCCCACGCGGTGGGCCGACGAGGCGGCATCTCCTGCCGCTTCAGCGCGCATCTTGTCGGCGAGGCGCGAGACCTCAGTCTCGAGTTCTTTGTTGCGTTCGATCATCTGGCGGACGCGCAGCGGCACCTCGGCGGGCGTGGAACGAAGCAGCCGTCCTGTGGACGTCAACGTATCCCGCAAACCGGCGAGGTGGGAGTAGGCGCTCTCACCGGTCAGCGCTTCGACACGACGCATATTGGAGCCGATCGAGGACTCGGTGGTGACGATGAGCGGCCCGACGTTTCCTGCCGCCGGGGTATGGGTTCCACCACAGAACTCTGTTGAGAACTCCCCGATCCGAACCACCCGGACGACATCGCCGTACTTGTCGCCGAAGAACGCCAGAGCGCCCATCTCCTGGGCTTCTTCCTTGGTCGTCTCGAGCGTCCTGACGCTCGAGTTGGCGATGATCTTCTCATTCGCCATTCGCTCGACCTCGCCGAGTTCCTCGTCCGAGATGGCGGCGAAATGCGTGACGTCGAACCGGAGCCGACCGGCTTCGACGAGCGACCCGGCTTGCTTCGCGTGCTCGCCGATGACGCCGCGCAGGGCCCAGTGAAGGATGTGGGTCCCGGTGTGGCTCTTACGGATCTTCTCGCGCCGCGGAGAATCGATGGCGGCGGTCACGTCCTGACCGACCTGGAGGAACCCCGAAGCGACGGTCCCTCGATGCGAGTAGAGGCCTTGCACCGCGTGCTGGGTATCCGACACCGACAGCACACCGGTTTGACTGCCGACGCGTCCCACGTCACCGACTTGTCCCCCCGCCTCAGCGTAGAACGGGGTGCGGTCCAGGAACACCTCGACTTCGTCGCCCTGGTCGGCCCGGTCGATCGGTTCACCGTGGCGAAGCATGGCGACGATGCGGGCGTCGGTCGTTTCACGGTCATATCCGACGAAAGTGGTGAGTCCGACGTCGTCCATGAGCCGGCGGTAGAGATCCTCGGCGGCGGCGGTCTCGCCACCTCTCCAGGCCGCCCGGGCCCGCTGCCGCTGTTGCTCCATGGCTTCGTTGAATCCGCTCTCATCGACCGCGTATCCGCGCTCGGCGGCGATCTCCTTCGTCAATTCGATCGGGAACCCGTAGGTGTCGTGCAGCTTGAAGGCGACCCGACCCTCGAGTTCGCTTCCGTCGTCCAGTTCGGAGAGTTCGGTGTCCAGCAGGTTGTGACCGCTCTCCAGGGTGCGGCGGAACCTGCTCTCTTCGCGGGACACCACTTCGAGGATGAAATCTCGCTGTTCGCCTAGTTCCGGGTAGGCCTGACCCATGACGTCGACGGTGGTGTCGACGAGTTGCGGGGTGACGAGGTCGCTGCTGCCGAGTTGCCATGCGTGCCGGACCGCCCGTCGCAGCAACCGGCGGAGCACGTAGCCGCGACCTTCGTTGGAGGGGACGACACCATCGCCGATGAGGAACGTCATGGCCCGACCGTGATCGGCGAGGACCCGCAACGACACATCGGCCATTTCGTCCTGACCGTACGCGACCCTACAGGCGGCGGCCCCGGTTTCGAGGATCGGCCGGACGATATCGGTGGCGAACACCGTGTCGACGTCCTGGAGGACCATCGCCATCCGGTCGAGTCCCATGCCGGTATCGATGTTCTTCGCCGGCAGGTCCCCGATCACGTGGTACGGCTCGTCCTGGATGTTCTGCATGAACACCAGGTTCCAGATCTCGACGAAACGCTCCTCTCCGCCTCCGATCGGCCCGCCGGGCGCTCCCCAACGTTCACCCCGATCGACGAAGATCTCCGAGCACGGCCCGCAAGGCCCGGGTACTCCCATCTGCCAGAAGTTGTCCTTGCCGCCGCGTTGCACGCGCTCGGCCGGGACTCCGACCTGATCGATCCAGATCTCAGCGGCCTCGTCGTCGGTCTCATAGACGGTGAACCAGAGCCGATCGGGGTCGATGCCGTAGACGTCGGTGACGAGTTCGTAGCCCCAGGCGATGGCCTCTTCCTTGAAGTAGTCGCCGAAGCTGAAGTTCCCCAGCATCTCGAAGAACGAGAAATGCCTGGTCGTCGTGCCGATGATGTCGATGTCGACCGTCCGGGCACACTTCTGAGCGCTGGTGGCGCGAAGGTACGGTGGTTCCTCCTCGCCGAGGAAGTAGGGCTTGAAGGGAACCATCCCGGCGTTGGTGAGCAGCAGCGTTGGGTCGATCGGGATCAGCGATGCCGACGGTCGTACCACGTGGCCGCGTTCCTCGAAGAACGACAGGAATGAGCTGCGTATCTGGTTGCTGTCCATGAAGTGACCACAATAGCTTTCCCCTGCTACAGCGCGTCATGCTTGCGGTGGCAGGGAGCCGGCGGGGTTGCGACCGCAGGGTCGAAGTACGAGGTACCGAGTACGATGTGAAACCGAAACTCGGGACCCGCGACTCGCGACTACCCCGGATTCGTCCGATCGGGACGGCCCAGGCGGGTATCCCATTCGCGGAGCCTGGCAGCGAGCCCTTCCTCGACCCCCTGATCACCCGGGACGAAGAGAACGGTTCCCAGGAGTTCGTCCGGGAGGTACTGTTGCTCGACCATGTTCCTCTCGTAGTTGTGTGGATACCGGTATCCGGCTCCGTGGCCGAGAGTCTTCGCTCCGGGGTAGTGGGCATCTCGGAGATGGGCGGGGACGTTCGCTCCCGGATGGGCATCCACGGCACCGCGGGCTCTCTCCATCGCCGTCTTCACGGAGTTCGACTTCTCGGCGGCGGCGAGATACACCGCACACTCGCTGAGCGCGAACGCTGCTTCCGGTAGCCCGACCACCTGCAGCGCATGGAACGAGGCGACCGCCAGCCCCAATGCAGAGGGGTCGGCGAGCCCCACGTCCTCCGAAGCGAAGATGATCATACGGCGAGCGATGAATTCCGGGTCCTCGCCCGCCTCGAGCATGGTGTGCAGCCAGAAGAGCGCTGCGTCCGGGTCCGAGCCTCGCATCGACTTGATGAAGGCGGAAATGACGTCGTAGTGACGGTCACCGGACTTGTCGTAGCGGATGATGCGCCGCTGCAGTGATTCCTCGACGTCCTCAGACTCCACCACCGGCGACCCGCGACCGGCTGCGACGTGGACCGCCATTTCGAGGGCGTTCAGCACCAGGCGCGCATCTCCGCCCGTTCGTTCGGCGAGGGCGAGTGCGGCGTCGTCATCGATGTCCATGGCGCGGGTCCCAAGCCCTCTTGCGTGATCAGCCATCGCCCTACGAATGAGATCGCGCAGATGGTCGGGTGTCAGGGGCTCCAGTCGGAACAGCGTGCACCGGCTGATGAGTGGTGAGTTGACCTCGAAGAAGGGGTTCTCGGTCGTTGCTCCCACCAGGATCACCGTTCCGTCTTCCACCCCCGGCAGCAGGGCATCCTGCTGGGACTTGGTGAATCGGTGGATCTCATCGAGGAACAGAACGGTTCGACGCTCGTCGGTTTCGAGCCTGTTGCGCGCTCGCTGCAGAACCTCACGGACGTCCTTCACCCCCGCCGACACGGCGGACAGCTGTTCGAAGGCGGCCGACGACTCCGACGCCACGAGGCGGGCCAGCGTCGTCTTTCCGGTGCCCGGAGGGCCCCAGAGGATCATTGACACCGGTCGACCTTCCTCGACCATCGCCCGGAATGCCGAGCCCTGCTGCAGCAGGTGTTCCTGTCCGACGACCTCATCCAGGTTGCCGGGACGCATCCGCGCCGGCAACGGAGCCACCGCCGCCAGCCGTGCGGCGCGCTGTGAGGCGAAGAGATCGTCCTGCATTGCTAGCCGGTCCCTCGTACCCGGAAGCTCCGGGAGGCATCCCGGGTCGCGCCCACCGCCACTGCCTACGAATCCTCCCCTTCACCGGCCAATGCGGCTCGCACGTCGGGGCGCAGGTCGACGCCGAGCTCGATGAGCTGGAAGTCGTCGACCGGCGTCGGCGACTTCGTGAGGGGGTCGGTGCCGGTTTGCGTCTTCGGGAACGGGATGACGTCGCGGATGCTCTGTTCGCCCTGGAGAATCGCCAGCAGGCGGTCGATCCCGACGGCGAATCCGGCATGGGGCGGCGTTCCGTAGCGGAGCGCTTTGATGAACCACCCGAATCGCCGCTCGGCTTCGTCGGCGGAGATGCCGAGGATGTCGAAGACCTGCTTCTGGACCTCGGGATCGTGGATCCTGACGCTCCCCGATCCGAGTTCGCTGCCGTTGAGGACGAGGTCGTATGCCTTGGAAACCGCCGTCTTCGGATGGTCGCGCATCTCATCGACACTGACCGGGGCCGTGAACGGGTGGTGGGCGGGCACCAGATCGCCGCCTTCGGTCTCTTCGAACACCGGGAAGTCGAGTACCCAGAGGAAGTTCAGCTCGGAGTGGCCTTTGGGCTTGCCGAGCTCGAGGCGCATCTGTCCCAGGACCTCACCGACCACCTTGGCCGTGTCGGCGGCGATGAGGAGCGTATCGCCGGCGGTCGCTTCGAGAGCGGCGGCGGTGTCGTTGAGTTCCCGGTCGGTCAGGAACTTCGCCACCGGAGAGCGCAGCGTCCCGTCGTTCTCGACGACCATCCAGACCAGCCCCTTGGCGCCCAGATCCTGGGCGCGTGCAACAAGCGCATCAAGGCCGGAGCGAGACAACTCGAGCCGTCCTGCGTTGATGCCGCGCACCACTCCCCCGGCCTCCAGCGCTCCGGTGAACGCCCGGAACTCACCATCCGAGAAGATCGCGCCGAGGTCGACGATCTCCATGCCGAAGCGCAGGTCCGGCTTGTCCGTCCCGTAGCGATCCATCGATTCCGCGTAGGTGAGCCGGTGAAACGGTCGCGGGATCTGCAACCCGCGCACGCGCTCGACGACGGCCACGATGACCCGCTCGAGGGTGTCCAGAACGTCATCTCGACCCCAGAACGCACCTTCGATGTCGAGCTGAGTGAATTCCAGCTGCCGGTCGCTTCGGAAGTCCTCGTCCCGGTAGCACCGGGCGATCTGGTAGTAGCGGTCGACGCCCCCCACCATGAGGAGCTGCTTGAACAGCTGCGGCGACTGCGGCAGAGCGTAGAACGCGCCCTTGCTGAGCCTGCTCGGCACGAGCATGTCTCTCGCACCCTCAGGGGTAGAGCGGATCAGCGTGGGCGTCTCGATCTCGAGAAAGCCGAGATCGTCGAGTGTCTCCCGCATGGCGCGGGCCGCCGCCGATCTGGCGCGGAGATTGGCCGCCATCCGGGGCCGCCGAAGGTCCAGATACCGATACTGCAGGCGGATGCGCTCATCGACATCGATGCGGTCGTTGATCATGAATGGGAGTGTGTCGGCGGTACTGAGCACCGTCATCCGGGATGCGACGACTTCAATCGCTCCCGTCACCATGTCGGGATTGACCGTTCCCTCCGGCCGGGCGCGAACCGCACCCTCCACCGACACCGTGTACTCCATCTTGAAGTCGGTGGGGTGTTGGTCCGGGTCGACCACGATCTGAGCCACGCCGGAGGAATCGCGCAGGTCGAAGAACACCACGCCTCCGTGGTCGCGCCGCCTGGCGACCCACCCGGCGAGCCGCACCGTATCGCCGATGCGTTCGGGGCCGAGCGTCCCGGCATAGTCGGATCTCAAAGGTTGCTCTTCGCCCATTCGGGCACCTCCTCGAGGCTGATCAGTTCTTGTGTGCTCGTAGCCAGATTGCGGACGGCCACACGGCCGTCCGACCACTCATCGCCAACGATGACGGCTCCGGCGGCGCCTCTGCGGTCGGCCGCCCGGAACTGGGCCTTGACGGACTTCTGCTCGGGAGCCATGTCGGCGCGGAGTCCCACCTTGCGGAGTTCGGAGAGGAACCCGGCGGCCGTCTCGCGACGTTCCGGAGTGGCGACCACGACGAAGAGATCGAGCGGAGTGATGTCCTTCCCGTCGAGTCCGGCGGCGAGGAGGATGCGGTCTATTCCCATGGCCAGGCCGACACCCGGCACGGACGGACCACCGAGCGCCTCGGCCAGACCGTCGTAGCGGCCGCCCCCACCGACGGCATTCTGAGCTGCATCGAATCCGGTGGCGATGTACTCGAAGGCCGTTCTCGTGTAGTAGTCGAGGCCACGGACGAGACTCGGCGACAAGGTGTAGGGGATTCCTACCACGTCGAGCCTGCTCTTGACGGCGTCGAAGTGATCACGACAAGACGCACAGAGGTAGTCGACGGCTTTGGGAGCGTCGAGGAGTTGAGGGGCACAGACCTTGCAGTCGAGGACGCGGAGCGGGTTCACCTCGAGTGTCCGCAGGCTGTCGGCGCAGAGCATGTCGCGCCGGTCCTCCAGGTACGCCGTCAACGCTTCGAGGTAGGCCGGCCTGCACTCGGCGTCGCCGATGGAGTTCAACGCGACGTCGACCTCGGCGAAGCCGAGTTCCCCGAGGTACCGGTAACCTATCTCTATGACCTCGGCATCGGCATCGGGCGCCGCCGTGCCGAGGTACTCGACCCCGGTCTGGTAGAACTGGCGCCTTCGACCGGCCTGGGGGCGTTCGTACCTGAACATCGGGCCCGAGTAGGAGAGTTTTGCCTGGCCTTGAACGCCGCTGCCCAGGTAGGCGCGCACCACGGGAGCAGTTCCCTCGGGACGGAGTGTGATCGACCGCCCTCCCTTGTCCGAGAAGGTGTACATCTGTTTCTGCACCACTTCGCTCGACTCCCCCACCCCCCGGGTGAAGATCTCGGTGGCTTCGAACAGCGGCCCGAGTACGAGGTCGTAGCCGTAGCGTTCTACGAGGTCTTCCCACACCAGCAGGGCGCGACGCCAGGCGCGGGAGGCAGGAGGAAAGATGTCGTCGGTGCCTTTCGGCGGCGTGAAGTTCATGACTCTCAGATTTGCAGGAACGGGTTGAAGCGACGTTCGCGGGCAAGGGTAGTCGCCGGACCATGTCCCGGATGCACGGCCAGGTCGTCGTCGAGCGGGAGGATCTTCTCGGCCATGCTGTTCATCAAGGTATCGAAATCACCGCCGGGCAGGTCCGTCCGACCAATCGAGCCTGCGAAGAGGTGGTCTCCCGAGAGGAGCATCCCCTCCTCCTCGAGGAGGAAACAACAGTGGCCGGGCGTGTGGCCGGGCGTGTGGAGTACCCGGATCGTGAAGCCGGCGATCGACAGCACCTGATCGTCGCGGAGGTCGAGGTGCCCGGTGGGAGCAGGAACGTCCGCCGACATACCGAACATCATCTGGAGTTGACGTGCAGGATGAAGTGTCAAGAAGTCGTCGTCCGGGTGTGCGTACATCGATGTCCGAAGGTGGGGGGCGCCGCCCATGTGGTCCACATGCCCGTGGGTGAGCAAGACGGCTTCGGGATACAGGTCGTGGTCGGCCAGCATCGCCCCGATCTCACCCGGAGAAGGAGGCGCGTCGACCACCAGCGCCGGTCCTCCCGAATCACGGGCGAGTATGTAGACGTTGGTCTGGGCGACCCAGAGCGCCTCGGAGAGAAACAGCATGCACCGGCGACGTTATCAGCTTCAGCGAATAGGCTACGGCAACACACAGGGGGGCGTGGCGTCGGGAACCTCCCGCCACACGAACGGACGTGCGATGACTCGCCGTTGGGAGCCGAAGTCGAATCCGAGGTCGCCGTTCGGCGGTCTGAAGTGGACTTCGAGACGGTTCGACGAGTTGTCCTTCTCGCCGTACACGACGCCGTAGATTGTCGTCAGCTGCTGGGCACCGGCCGTGCCCTTCGAGTACATCACCCAGCGGTGCTCGTTGCTCGACGACAGGTTCCGCCCGAACTGGAGGTCCGACGTCGGCTGATTTCCGACGACCGTGACCGTCACGGGTATCGCAGCGGCGGGATCGAGCGACGAAGTTCCTTCGACGAGCAGAGACCCGTCGTACACGAGCATGAAGTCGTCGGAGAAAACCGACGCTCCTCCGAGCGCCAGCCTCCAGTTGTAGAAGCCGGGGTCGCGCACGTAGTGCCATCCATACAGGTTGTGCTTGTTGGCAGTGAACCACTGATCGAAGGTGCTCCAGCTAGTCCATTCGAAGACCGGTCCGGTTGCTGCGATACCGCCGTCGATGCTGTGCGGTCCGCCGTGCGTGAACAGGATCTCACCCCAGTCGAAAGTGGGGAGCGAGTCGGAGTGGACTGCTTGGCTGTCAAGCGTGGTCAGGTTCGTCCCGAGCGTTCCGGCGGTCAGACCCGACCCGGGAAGGAGGTCGCCGTAGAGGCTCACTTTGCCGTTGACCACAGCCTTCTTGAAATAGGCGTCGCCCTGGTGGACGGTGATGTCGCCGCCGTAGCTGGAGGCCAGGCTCCTATCCTCTAGGTGGGTGTTGGTTCGGACGCTTCCTTCGATCGTGAAGTTTGATCCGGATGGAATGCTGAGGAAACCCGCCGTGCTGAGGTTGCCGCTACCTTCGTATCCGGCATCGTTCGCCCAGATTTCGGTGTAATTGCTGATGATCACGTCCGCCTGAGAGTAGACGTCACCGTAGATGATCTTCTGGTTCCCGGCTGCCAGCCCGCCGCCTGCTGCAAAGAGCGCATAGACGAATCCGATATCGAAGGCGATCTCAACTTCCTGTTCCACCTTGCGAAACATCGCCTGGCGGGACGACGTGTCACGAGCCCATCCCCAGGACTCGACGAAGTACCGGAAGTCGAGAGGATCGAGCGGGGTGGCGTCGGACACCTGTACCCAGTATTGACCGAGCTGCCGGCCGACCCCGTCGGTAATACTCGTAACGTTTTGCACCGCGCAGGTGCCGCCGGCGTCGACACCGTTGCCCCTCCAATACGGTAGGTCCTGCAGAGCGGTCTGCGACAGTTCGTACATGGCCTGCCGCACACCGGCGTCGGCAACGTGCAAAGCGGTCGTGCGGTGACGGTCCAGCATCGTCTCGTCGAGTTCGTGACTCGAGACCGAGTACCAGACGGCCCCGAGCGAGAACACGATGAACGCCACCATCAGTGCCGTAACGATTCCGATGCCTTCTTCTCTGTCGAACAGCCTGATCATCACAATTCCTCAGCATCCCGGTCCGTTGGGCGTCCAGATGTTTCGACCGGAGAGCTCCGTCGTCAGCAGAATGGGGCTGATCTGGTCGGTCGGTGACTCGTCGATCCACAGCCGGATGGTGATGACCTTGCCGTAGCTCGGGTAACCGGCGTCTTGATCGTTGGTGAACAGAGGCACGCCCACCGTCCCCGGCAAACGAGACTCGCGAACGTTGTAGTCCTCGTCGACGACAGTCGCGTTGACGACACCCTGGATCACCGGCGACCACGTTGCTCCCCCGTCGGTCGACTTGTCGAGCGAGTCGCCGTGAAGGGCGTACGTGATGTCGCGGGTTCCATCGGCGGTCGTCGCCGCCGTGTACGCCCTGGTCAGGAAACGAAGCGTGTCTCCGGGTGGGTCCCCCGGAGCCGGCGAGCAGATGATCTCGGCGGCCCGCACCTCACGATCGATACGCTGCAGTGCCAGACGACCGTCGTCGTTCGACCTGGCGACGTTCGTGATCTGATCAGTGGCGTTCATGCCGCTGATCATGGTCGGGAGGAACACCGCCGACACGACCACGAGTAGGAACACCGCCACCATCAATTCGGTGAGGGTCACTCCGTCGTCTGTGTGTACTCGTACGTATCGCATCACCGGTCCGGGTTGATGTAGGCGGAGCTCGCCGTGACACCGGGGAGTTGGAACACGAGCGTGTAGTCGAACAGCACGAGACTTCGTTTGGTGTCTTCGACGTAGTAGTGCAGGCTTCCGGTCACTATGGGCGGCACTTGAATGTGGGCGTTTTCGGTGGCGCCGGACGCGTAAAAGGTCTGATTGACGATCGGACTGTTGACCGTGAGGTCCTCGATGGTCACCTGTATTGAGATGTCGGGCAGGTCGCTGATTCCGGCGGTCGACGAGGGAGCAAGGGCCAAGGGTGCAGACGGCTCCACCACCGTCTCGACACTCGTCTTGCTCGACCCCGGGGACACGGGACCATAGAGGGTGCGGTATGTTCCGGTCGGCTCGTCCCAGACGCGGATGGTGAGATCGCCGAGTGCGACGCTGGGCGCCAGCGCCGCCTCGCCGGCCGAGAGCGTGCCCGTGACCGGGGGCAGGTCGATCAGCATCCACCCCCGGAAGGTCGAGTCCGTCCTGGCGGTGATGCCGTCGTAGAGGAACAGTACCTGCTGGGCTTCGAGGTCGAAGGTGGTGTCGACGCGCTGGCTGAGCTCCTTCTCCGAGTAGCGATCAATCGATGTGGAGTAGCGCAGTGCCGGTCCCGAGGCAAAGGCCCCCTGATAGATAGGTATGAAGCTGTAGGTGCCGATCGACTCGCCGTAGACGTCGGACATGGAGCTGTTGTACTCCGATGTGTATATGCCGAATGCGCCGGGTCCGTCGGCCTCCAAGTTGACCAGCGGAAGGCCATCAGTTGGGTCCTGCACGCGTGCGATCGCGCGGATCACCTCCGTATTCGAGGACGCACTCCCGTCGGCGGCTTCAGCGCCGATGAGCAGGTAGTTCGGCGGTGAAGGCACCACGCCGGGCGCGACCCACCTGGCGAGGTCGACGTTGAAACGATCAGGTGGCGATGGGGGCGCCGAGGTCGAGTAGTCGTCGTCAGACAGATGTACGAATACGCTCGCGTCGACACGGCTGCGGAACGCATCAGGTGAGCCCTGCCACACCCACTCGCTCGATGGAGAACTGACCTCGATGTCGGCAGATGCGACGTAGTCCGATGTGACTCTGGCATGGGCCGTGGGTCCGCTGAGGAACGTACCGTCCTGCAGCAACGGGCGTTCGTATGCCGGATCGGACCAGCCGGATGTTCCGCCGACGAAGCCGGTCAGGGAGACGGTGCCGCCGAAGAAGTCGATGTTGGCGTCGAGAATCGGGCTGGGTGGGGCCTCGAACTCGGATGCATAGGTGACCTGCCGCACCTCACGCCGGAACCCCTGCGGGGGATCCCACTGGACGATGGCCGTGATTTTGCGGAAGCGTTCTTCCCCGGCAGCATCGGTCTGCTGGGTCACGAACAGGAAGCGGTCGTAGGCGACGTTGTCACGTTCCTGCTGGTCGTTGAACGACAGAAAAGGGTCGAACGTAGGTCCGTTGGCGAACACGATCCTTTCACCCTCGAAGAGGTAGCCGCCGAGTCCGTCGGGCACGACCCCGAACTCCGTTGCCCAGTCTGCGCACGCCACACCGGCGACACCGTCCGAGGGAACAGGGTCGGCACAGTCCGCATCGTTGCTCTCGCCGGTGAGACCCACGTTCTCCCATTCGAGCGACCTTGCCCGTTCGATGAGTTCTGAAGCGAGGGCCAACGCGGCGGTTTGCCTGCGGCTCTCGTTGACGACCCGGATTGATCCGTCCAGGGCACGGAACATGATGAGCAGCGTCCCGAACACGATGACGAGCGCGACCACCGACTCCAGAATGCTGAAGCCGGCCTCGCCGTCGCGATGCCGGAAGGACCGGAAAGCTTCCATGGTGTGGTTTATCGGGCGAGCGCCCATCCTTCTTGAGGACTGTCTGATGTCATCTGTCCCCAACCAGGAAGCACTAGTACGAGTCGTTGCCGGTCTCTCCACCCCGAGGCAGCAGGCGGTAGGCGTCGTACACACCGTCGACCGAGCGCAGCTCGGCGACGAGCCGCTCGAGCTGCGCAGGGTCCGACAACTCCACTTCGTACCGGAGAATGGCGACCCGATCGGAGCCGGTCACCGAGGAAGACGCGGTGATGTTCCCTCCCATGTCGGACACCGCGCTGGTTACGTCACGGAGCAGGCCGGACCGGTCGAGTGCCTCCACTTGAATCCAGACGGCAAATGTGCCGACGCGGTGCGGCGCCCAGGCGACCTCGATCATCCGCTCTCTGCGATCCCCCATGGCTTCGACGTTGGTGCAGTCGGACCGATGCACCGAAACGCCCCTCCCGACCGTGACGAAGCCGAGAATGTCGTCGCCCGGCACCGGTGCACAACAACGGGCGATGCGCACCCAGACGTCATCGAGCCCTTCGACGATGACACCGGGGCCGGTCCTGACCTCGCTGCGTGGCTTCGGCGGTGCGAGGAGGTCGTCGTCTTCGGACTCGTCGGGTCGGACGATCCGCAGAAAACGTGTGAGCACCGACGCCGCACTCGTCCCACCCTCCCCGACGGCCACGTAGAGCGCATCCAGATCGCCGTGCCCCAGGTCCTTCGCGACGGCGGTGAGGGCACGGTCACGGTCGGCGGCGTTCAGTCCGAGGTTCTCCTTCTTGATGAGGGCGGCGACCCGGTCGCGTCCCTCGCCCAGGGCGGTCTCGCGCCGTTCCTTGGAGAACCACTGGCGGATCTTGGCCTTTGCCCTCGACGTGCGGACGATCTTCATCCAATCGCGGCTGGGGCCGGCGTCCGGAGATCGCGAGGTGATGATCTCGACGATATCGCCCGACTCGAGCCGCGAATCGAGGGGAACCAACCGGCCGTTGACGCGCGCTCCGGCACAACGGTGCCCGACCTCCGTGTGGATCGAGTAGGCGAAGTCGATCGGCGTCGCATTACGCGGAAGCGTCTTCACCTGGCCCTTCGGGGTGAGGATGAAGACCTCGTCCTGGTAGAGATCGAGCTTGAGGTGGGTGAGGAACTCCTCCGGGTCGTCGTGGTCGTCCTGCAGCAGCCGGAGATCGGCCATCCAGGGCAGATCCGAGCTCGCCCCCTCCTTGTACCGCCAGTGTGCGGCGATACCGAATTCCGCCCGTTCGTGCATGTCCCGGGAACGGATCTGGACTTCGAGCGGCTTCCCGTCGGGCCCGATCACCGTCGTATGCAAGCTCTGATAGAGATTGAACTTCGGCATGGCGATGTAGTCCTTGAACCGTCCGTGGACCGGCGGCCACATGGTGTGGATGAGGCCCAGGGCCGCGTAGCAGTTCCGGATGTCATCGGTGATGATGCGGATGCCGATCAAGTCGTGGATGTCTTCGAACGGCTGGCCGGTGGTCACCATCTTCCGGTATATCGAGTAGTAGTGCTTCGGACGGCCGGTGACCTCGGCGACGATGCCGGAGTCCTCGAGAATCTCGCGCACCCGGGCAAGGGCCTCCTCGATGAACGCCTCTCGTTGCGGGGCCCGCTGCTGGATCTGGTCCTCGATCTCGGCATACCGGCCGGGCATCAGGATCTTGAAGCAGCGATTCTCCATCTCATGTTTGATCTCCTGCACGCCGAGTCGGTGCGCGAGCGGTGCGTAGACCTCGAGCGATTCCGTGGCGATTCGCTGCTGTTTCTCGGGGGAGAGCGGATCGATCGTCCGGAGATTGTGCAACCGGTCGGCGAGCTTGATCAACAGGACGCGCACGTCCTGAGCCATCGCCACCACCATCTTGCGGATCGTGGCAGCCTGGGCGACCTCCCGGGACTCGAACCGAATCCGGTCGAGCTTGGTGACACCGTCGATGAGCAGCGCCACCTCCGGTCCGAATTCCCGCTCGACCTCTTCGAGCGTCAGGGGCGTGTCCTCCACGGTGTCGTGCAGGATCCCGGCAACGATGGTGTCGCGGTCGAGGCCATACTCGGCGAGCACCAGTGCAACGGCGAGCGGATGGGTGATGTACGGCTCACCCGACTTGCGGAACTGTCCCATGTGCTGGCGATGGGCGACGTCGTAGGCCCGGACGATCGGTTCGATGTCGACGCCCGGGCGGGTTTTGGAGAAGACGCGAACGATCGGGTCGACCTCGGCGACGAGTGCCTCGTCGGGGCGAGGCTCAGTCGCCATAGGTGACGAGTGCGCGCATCGGGAGCCCGTTGAGGGCGGCGCGCCCGTTCAAGAAGGCAAGTTCGACCATGACCGTCATCGCCACGAGATCGGCNNGAGTACTCCTCCCGGATCACGTCGTACGGGAGCTTTCCCGGCTTGCGCAAGGGCACGAAACCCGCGCCTAGGGCCGTGGCCACGGGCGTGGCCAGAATGAACCCCCGGGATTCGATGCCGGCGACCTTCGTGATACCGGAGTCCCGGAACGGTGCGGCGAGCGCTTCGACTATGTCGGCCAGGGCGTCGGCGTCGCCGAGCACCGGGGTTATGTCCTTGAACAACACCCCCGGCTCGGGGAAGTCGGGAACATCACGGATGAGCGAGCGCAGCCTGGTTTCAATCACCTGCGGAGCGTACCAGGTGTGTCGCGTACGCAGGTGACGGGGATCCCGCTCCGGAGAGATGTGAATAGCCGCACGGCTACGCAGGCGGATTCCGGGCTCCGCGAGATGCACACAACGCCACACGATGCCAAAGAGGGGAAGATTGCCGACGAGAGGTCGGCCTCAGTTCAGGGGGATCGACCTGT
>JABAOG010000600.1_pt1 | contig 41318 bp, 38 predicted proteins | sample 7062131 | NCBI WGS metagenome assembly JABAOG01 (sample SAMN14538629, study PRJNA623070) | marine sediment metagenome | biome: marine biome [ENVO:00000428]; feature: marine pelagic biome [ENVO:01000023]; material: deep marine sediment [ENVO:00002113] | place: India: Arabian Sea | collected... | reverse complement strand
CCTGAGCCCGGACGGCGGCGAGCTGGTTTTCGTCCGGAACACCGACGTGCCGACCGCGGTGGGGACCGGGAACGACATCTGGCTCGTCCCCACGGGCGGGGGCCAGCCCCGGCTGCTCACGGAGAGCGACGGGAACGACGTGGCGCCCCGGTACTCGCCCGACGGTCGCTGGNNCCTGACGGAGAGCGACGGCAACGACGTGGCGCCCCAGTACTCGCCGGACGGCCGCTGGATCGCCTACCTGGCCCAGGAGCGGCCCGGGTTCGAGGCGGACCGCACGGTCCTGATGCTCTACGACCGCGAGTCCGGGCGTCACGCTCCCCTCACCGCCGCCCTCGACCGGAGCGTCCGCTCCTTCGCGTGGGCGCCGGACTCCCGCTCCCTCTGGTTCAACGCCCAGGACGAGCTGCACGTGCGGGTCTACCGGGTCCCGGTCGAAGGGGGAGCCGGCGGCGAGATCACGGCGGTCACGGACGGCGCGTACGACGGCGCCTTCGCCCTGGCCGGAGACGGCCTGGTGGTGGCGCGGCAGGAGGCCCACATGCCCGCCGAGCTCTTCCTGCTGGACGCACGGGGCCGGGTGCGGCGCCAGCTCACGAACACGAACGGCGACCTCCTGGAGTCCCTGGCGCTCCAGCCGCTGGAGCCGTTCTGGTTCGAGGGGGCCGAAGGCGACAGCGTCCAGGGGTTCCTGGTCCGGCCGCCGGAGTTCGACCCGGAGAGAGCGTGGCCCGTGGTGTTCCTCGTCCACGGCGGGCCCCAGGGCGCGTGGACGGACAACTTCCACTATCGGTGGAACGTCAACATGTTCGCGGCCCCCGGCTACGTCGTGGTCGGGGTCAACCCCCGGGGCAGCACCGGCTACGGCCAGGAGTTCACCGACGAGATCACCCTGGACTGGGGCGGACGCGTCTTCACCGACCTCATGGCCGGGCTCGACCACGCCCTGGCCACCCACGACTTCCTGGACGGTGACCGCGTCGCCGCCGCCGGCGCCTCGTACGGCGGCTACATGATGAACTGGTTCCAGGGCCACACCGACCGGTTCCGGACCATCATCAACCACGACGGCCTCTTCGACCTGCGGTCGATGTACTATGCGACCGAGGAGCTCTGGTTCCCCGAGTGGGAGTTCGGAGGCCCGCCCTGGGAGGGGTCCGCCGCCTACGACCGCTGGAACCCGTCGGCGAGCGTGGAGGAGTGGGACACCCCCATGCTCGTCATCCACGGGGCGCAGGATTTCCGCGTCCCGCTGGAGCAGGGGCTGGCCGCCTTCACGGCGCTCCGTCGCCGCGACGTCCCGGCCCGCCTCCTCGTCTTCCCGGACGAGGGGCACTTCGTGCTCCGCCCCTCGAACGCCCTCGTCTGGTGGGACACCATCTACGACTGGCTCGACCGGTGGCTCCGGGCGGACCCGGAGGCCACCGGGACCGGGGACGGCGGGACGGTCCGGCGTCCCTGAGCGCCGCCCCCGCGCCTGGCGCGGGGACGGCCGGCAGGAGACGCTCGGGTGCCGATCAGGGTCGGCCGGCGCCCCGCTCGACGTGGAGCGTGACCTCCCGGAGCATGCGGCTCGGCGCCACCGGCTTCGAGAGGAACGTATCGCATCCCGCCTCCTTGGCCGCGGCCCCGACGGCGCCGTAGCTGTGGGCGGTCATCAGGAGGATGGGGATGTCCGCCGTGGCCGGGTCCGCCTTCAGCTCGCGGGCGACATCCAGGCCGGTGCGCCGGGGCATGGAATGGTCCAGCACGATCACGGACGGATCGTGGGTGCGCGCGTAGTCGAGGCCCGTCTCCCCGTCCTGCGCCGTCAGCACCCGGTAGCCGTGCTCGTGGAGGTACGAGCCGTGGAGCGCCAGCAGCTCCATCCGATCGTCCACCAGCAGCACCAGCGGCCCGTCCCCGTCGTCGAGCCCGATGTCCGCCGGCGCACCGGCGGGGCGATCCCAGGACGTGGACGCCGGAGCGGGCGGAAGAGCGGTCACCCTGCGGGTGGACGGCCTCGGCGGTTCGGGCCCGGGCGCGGCGACCGCCCGATCCTCACGGCGGCCGGATCGGCGCCGGCCTTCGTACCTGCCCCGAGCGATGAATCCCATGACCGCCCCCAGCCCGACGGCCGCGAGCAGTCCCAACACCATGATCAACGGTTCGGCGATGAAGCTTTCCATGCCCGGCAATATAGGTCATCGTCAGGCTCTTTTGGACCCATCCCGGACCGCCCGAGGCGGGAGACGTCGGAAGACCCCCGCCGTCACTCCACGATCACGACCCCCGTCATCCCCGCACCCTCGTGGGGCACGCAGACGTAGCGGTACACCCCCGCCACCCGGAACGTGTGGCTGAACGAGCCCCGCGGCAGCAGGTCCCCGCTGTCGAAACGCTCCGCTCCCTCGGGCAGCGCCACGTTCTCCGGGCGCATGGCCCTGGACGGATCCGCCGTCACCGTGTGCACGACGTCGGACGGGTTCTCCCACCGGACGGTCTCCCCGGCGGCCACCCGCACGGTGTCGGGCAGGAATCGCAGCCGGTTGTCCATGGTGACGGTCACGGCGGGCTCCGCCGAACCCGCCGGCGGGGTGGCCCGTTCCGGCTCCGCACGCCCGCCGAAGTAGCGCCGCAGCGTCACGGGAACGGTGAACTCGAAGCCCCAGAGCCGCTCCTCACCCCCGACCGTGGCGCTCTGGAGGGTCGTGGCGTTCGCGTTCGACGCGTGCAGGGACAGCGTATGGGGCGTGTACGGGATCGCCAGCTGCACGCCGGCGCTCCACGCTGCATCCGCGGCCCCCGACGTCAACCGGATGACGTCACCGGCCAGGGCGACGTGCCGGCCCAGCCGCCACAGCACACCGCCACCCACCGCGCCGTCCCCATCCCCGCCGGCGAACGCCGAGAAGGCCCGTCCCACCAGCTGGATCCGGAGCGGTCCCAACGAACCGGCCGCCGCCAGCTCCCCGTCCACGCTCTCCGCGACCCCGTTCCACGCGGCCGTGACCCCCACGTCCGCCGGGCGGCCCGCCAACGGGGCCCACCGGCCGAACACCTCCCACTCGTTCGGCTCCCCCGTCACCAGCGTCGAGCTCGACGCGTAGTCGGCCCCCACCAGCACACCCCTCCCGAGCCCCCCGGCCAGCAGGATCGTCGGCGTGTTCAGCACCTTCCGAACCGGGGGGTCGAGCACCCGGAAGCGATGCAGCACGTGGAAGTGCAGGACCCCCGCCTCCGAGACCCACGGCCCCCCAAGGTTCGGACTCCGCTCCAGCGCCGACTGGGCCGCCGTACCCGTCGCCCAGCCCAGCGCCAGCGCGACCAGAGCCGCCCGCCCCCTCACTGGACCGTGATCGTCCCGGTCATCCCCGAGCTCTCGTGAGGCTCGCAGAGGTACGGGAACGACCCCGTCGCGTCGAACGTGTGCGTGAACACCTCGCCCTGCGACGACATCGTCGCCCGCGTCCACTCACTGTGCCCATCCGGCGTGATCGTGTGGAAGATCGACGCCCCGTTCACCCACCGCACCGTCGTACCCGGCTCGATCGTCACCTCCGCTGGGTCGAACCGCAGCCCCGACGTCAACGTGATCTCCACCACGTTCCCCGCCGCCGTCACCAGCACGAACGTCGCCGTCGCTCGACCCCCCGAAGGTACGCTCACCGCCCGCCGCGCCTGACCCGACGCCAGCTCGAGACCCGCCGGGATCTCCACCTCCACCTCGTACGACCCGGGGTCCAGTGCCGTGAACTCCACGGCCCCGCTCGCGTCCGTCACCGCCGACGACAGCGCCGTGGCGCCCCCCGACTCGAACAACTCGATCGTCACCCCCTCGCGCGCCGAGCCGTCCGCGGTCACCGTCACCTCGATCGACCCGTCCTCCGTGTTGTCCGTGGGGCCCTCGTCGTCACCGCACGACAGCACCAATCCCACCACGCCCACCATGGCCAATCCCGCGGCACCTCGTCGCAACCCTCGCATGACTGATCGCCTCCATCGCTGCGATGAAACTGACGGTTCGTCTCCAATCTACCAGTACGGGAGACGATTCAACAGTTTCAACGCGGAAGCCGGCGAAATTATGACGCCCTGGACTGGAGGGGCTCGGGGACGGGGCGGGCGGCCGCGGACGGGAGCAGGACGTCCTCGTCCTTGGCGGTGCTGAGGACGATGGTGGTGCGGGTGGAGGCGACCGGGGGCAGGGTCTGGATCTTCTCGTCGAGGAGGGCGCCGAGGGCGCCGGTGTCCGCGACGCGGACCTTGAGGAAGAAGCAGTCGTCGCCGACGACGCGGTGGACCTCGAGGACCTCGGGGACGGAGGCGAGCATGTCGGCGGTCTCCTTGGCGCGGGCGCCCTCGCCGGTCTGGATGGTGACGAAGGCGAGGAGACCCTGGTCGAGGGCGGCGGGATCGATGCGGGCGTGGTAGCCCTGGATGACGCCTTCGTCCTCGAGCTTCTTGATCCGCTGGAAGACGGCGGAGGGGGCCAGTCCGACATCCCGGGCGATGGCGGCGTTGGCGATGCGACCGTCGCGGTGGAGCAGCTGGAGGATGCGGAGGTCGATGTCGTCGAACATGGTGTCTCCCGGTGGTCTTGCTGACGATCGTTCGCTGAAACGGCACCCTGACAAGATATCCTTCGTCATCGATCGCCGCACGGGTCCCGTCGGGCGACGGAGGGTGCCGGGGCCCGGGACGGGACCGGGCTCGCGGGTCCCGGATCGCGCGGGAGGGTCCGGCGGGGTCGCGACCTCGCAGGTCGCCAACGTACGCGGACCGGGGAGGTCGGCCGGCCGTGTCGCGGCGGGATCGTGTGCGGGGCATGCCGCTTCCCCCGGGTTTGCAGGGCGGGCGCCTCGGGTGTAGGGTAACGCCCCGCCCGGGGGTGGCCCGAGGCCGCGGACCGGGCGAGCCGAGGACCCCGACGTCGCGGAGGCTGCCGCGTGACCGCCCTGTCTCTCCTGCCCGCTCTTCTCGCCACGCTGGTGCTGGCGGCCCACTTCCTCCGGGCCGGCAACTTCGCGGTCGTGGTGGTGCTGGTGGCGGTGGTCCCGCTCCTGGGGCTGCGGAGGCGGTGGGTGCCCCGCCTGTTCCAGGTGATCCTCGGACTGGGCGCCCTGGAATGGGTTCGCACGCTGTTCGAGCTCCGGCGGGCGCGCCTGGCGCTGGGCCTCCCCCACGCCCGTATGACGTTGATCCTGGCCGGGGTCGGACTGCTCACGGCCCTGGCAGCCGGGATGTTCGAGCTCCCGCGGGTCCGGGGCTGGTATCGCCGTAGGAGCGAGCCACCGTCCGGGGCCTGACGGCCGGGGACCGCGTCGTGGCCGGCACCCGCCCGGTCGGACCGCGCCGGAATGGTCCCGGCGGTCCGCGGCCGGTACCCGCCCGGTACACGGCGCCCCGTGCGAGGGGCGGCCGGTCCGGCTACCTTCCGCGGTCGCAAGGGCCCGATCCCCGACGGACCGAGAGACACGGCGGCAATGAGACACGACCTCCTCCTGCTGAGCAACTCGTCGACCCACGGGATGGGATTCCTGGAGCACGCGATGGGTGCCATCGAGGAGCTCCTGGGAGAGACCCGGACGCTCCTGTTCGCACCGTTCGCCCTGGCCGATCACGACGGCTACACGGCGAAGGTGGCGGACGCGCTGGGTCCGCTCGGGATCGACGTGGTGGGGCTGCACGCCGTGACGGACCCGCGGGCGGCCGCGGAGGAGGCCGGGGTCCTGTTCGTGGGAGGCGGCAACACGTTCCGGCTGCTCCGGACGATCCAGCGGCTGAGCCTGGTGGAGCCGGTTCGCCGCCGGGTCGCCGCCGGCGAGCTGCGCTACATGGGATCCAGCGCCGGGACCAACCACGCGTGTCCCACGATCCGGACGAGCAACGACATGCCCATCGTGGAGCCCGGCTCGTTCGAGGCTTTCGGGTTGATCCCGTTCCAGATCAATCCCCACTACCGGGACCCGGAGCCCGGCTCGACCCACATGGGGGAGACCCGGGAGCAGCGGATCCGGGAGTTCCTGGAGGAGAACGACGTCCCCGTCCTCGGTCTGCGGGAGGGCGCCTGGCTGCGACGCCGCGACGAGGCCCTGACGCTCCACGGGGCCGCGGGCGCGCTGCTGTTCCGCCCGGGTCGCGACCCGGAGCCCTGCGAGGACGGCGCCGACCTCTCGTTCCTGCTGGACGGCAAGCCCCGGTACGACGCGCGGCCGTAGCGACCCTCACTCGATCCGGAGCCGGACGGTCGCCTGCCGGCACTCCGGCGGGCAGTCGGGGCCGTTGGGACGCGATCGGTCGTAGGCCGGCGAGAACGTCCTGGCGAGGGATCCGGCCGGGTCCGCGTAGGTGACGGTCAGGGACGCGGGCGCGAATCCCGCCAGCACCAGGCGCGGCCCGCACGGCTCCGCCGGGGAGCAGTCGATGACGACCGCCTCCTCGCCGTCCGCGACCGCCGTGACGGTGAACGAGCTGGCGAGCCGCCCCGTCAGCTCCACGGTCACCTGGTCCCAGCAGCCGATCTCCGTGCACCACCCCGTCCCGAAGGGATCGCAGCCCGTCCCCGTCGCCGCCACCAGCATCAGCCCGATCGCGCCGAGCACTGCTCTCATCGCCTCGCCCCTCGCGCGCTCCGTCCGTCCTTGGCCCACCGTACCCACAACGCGTCGAACGGCCCCTTTCTGCCGCTCCGGCGGGCGCCGGGGCCGGCGCGCGGCGCCCGCCGGCGGCGATTGCGTCCGGCGGCGCCGTGGGCGACCATAGCCGAGGGGCCCGGCGGGCGGCCGGGCGCGGCGGCGACAGCGGAGGAGCGACATGATCGAGGCCAGGGGAGTCAACCACATCGGGATCGCGGTCCGGTCGCTGGCGGCGCACCGGGATTTCTACGAGCGCGTCCTGGGGGCGATCTTCGAGGGGGTGGAGGAGGTCCCGAGCCAGAAGGTCCGGGTCGCCTTCTACCGCCTGGGGTCCGGGGCGGACCCCATCCGGCTGGAGCTCCTGGAGCCCACGGCCGAGGACTCGCCCGTGGCGAGGTTCCTGGAGAAGCGGGGCGAGGGCGTGCACCACATCGCCTACACGGTGGACGACCTCGAGGCCCGGCTGAGGACGCTGGGCGAGGCCGGCGTCCGCCGCATCGACGAGACGCCGAGACCGGGCGCCCACGACATGCGGATCGCGTTCCTCCACCCGGAGAGCACGGGCCGGGTCCTCACGGAGCTGTGCGAGCCGCCGGGCGAGGTCGGGTAGCTGGTGGCCGCCGCGGAGGCGTCATAGTTTCGCCTCCCGGGACGGGGAACACCGTAACCGAAGGGAAAGGGCGCGATCCATGGGGAATCACGACAGAGCCGTGGGGATGCGGAGCCTCGCAGTGGTCCTGGCGCTGGGAGCCGCGGCCGTGCCGCGAGCCGTCGCGGCCCAGGAGGACGCCTACCGCGTGGCCGTGATCCGGTTCTCCCACGAGACCTGCACGTTCTGCCCGGGCGGGGACGTCACGGTGGAGGACTGGACGCGGTTCCGGCCGCCGCTGGAAGGCGACGAGGTGCTGGAGGCGGGGTCGTACATCCGGGGGTTCGTGGACCGGGCCCGGGAGTACGGAGACATGGAGCCCGTGGGGATCACGTCGCCGTACGCGGTGTTCGGCGGCTCGTCCCGGAGCTGGAGCACGCGGGAGACGTTCGACCACTTCATGGGGCTGATCCTCGCCGACCTGCGGGAGGCCCGGCCGGTGGACGGCGTCTATCTGGCGCTCCACGGCGCGTTCGCCGTGCGGGACGTGCCGCGGCCGGAAGCCGAGATCGCGCGCCGGGTCCGGGAGGTCGTGGGGCCCGACGTGCCCATCGCCGGCACCTTCGACCTGCACGGGAACGAGGACGCCGAGTTCCTCCGCTGGGCCGACGGCGCGTTCGTCACCAAGCGCTACCCCCACTACGACGCGTACCTCCAGGGGGAGCGGGCCGCCCGGTACCTCCGGCAGGTCATGCGGGGGGAGTACCGGCCCACGACGGCGACGCGCAAGCCCCCCGTGATCACCGCCACCGTCCTCCAGTGGACCGGCGCCTCGCCCTCCATGGACATCATGGAGCGGGCCCGACGCTGGGAGGCCCGGGAGCCGGGCGCCTACGTGAGCGTCTTCTACGGCTATCCCTGGTCCGACGTCCCCGACGTGGGCGCGACGGTCGAGGTGATGACGAACGACGACCAGGCGCTGGCCGACGAGATCGCCGACGACATGGCCGACTTCATCTGGCGGGTCCGGGAGCGGTTCGCCCACGGCGAGTTCCCCGGGCCCGAGGAGGCGGTGCGGCGAGCGGCGGAGGCCGTCGCGCAGGGGGCCACGCCGGTGGTGCTGGGCGACTACAGCGACCGGCCGGGGGATGCCACGTTCATCCTCCGGGAGGTGGTCGAGCAGGGCCTGTCCGGCGTCGTGTTCGCCACGATCCGGGACGAGCGGGCGCTGGAGCGACTGGCGGAGGAAGGAGCGGAGCCCGGCGACGCCTTCGACATGGCGGTGGGCGGATTCACCGGGCCGTCGGGCGGCGAGCCCGTCCGGATCCGGGGCACGGTACGGTTCGTGGGCCCCCGCTTCGGCTACGAGCGCGTGGCCGCCATCGAGTTCGGCGAGGGGAACCTGCTGATCCTGACGCCGGCGTACGAGCAGATCACGTCGCCCGGAGCGCTCCGGTTCGGGCCCGTCGACCCGGACGACTACGACGTCTTCGTGGTCAAGTCCCGGGTCCACTTCCGGCGCGGCTTCGACGAGACGGGCTACGCCCCGACGATCCTGGTGGTGGACGCACCGGGCCCGTTCGTGGGCACGACCCGGCTCGACGCCCTGGACTACCGGAACGCGCCGATCGAGGAGCTGTACCCCTTCGGCGAGGCCGACGCCGGCCAGCGATGACTCCTTCGGACCCGTGCCCGGACCACCGCCCATGCCACGCATCCGCGCCCTCGCCCTGATCCTGCTGGCCGCGCTGCCGGCGACGCTCGCCGGCCAGGCCACGGAGCCCTACAGCCGCGCCGACACGCTCCGGGGATCCATCACCCCGGAGCGGGCGTGGTGGGACGTCACCTTCTACGACCTCCACGTGGCCGTGGAGCCGGCGGACAGCACGATCCGCGGCCGGGTCGGCATCGTCTACCGGGTGCTGGAGGCGGGGTCCACGATGCAGGTCGACCTCCAGGAGCCGCTGGTGGTGGACAGCGTGGTGCGGTCGGGCCGGGCGCTGGAGCACCGGCGGGAGGGGAACGTGGTGTGGGTGGCGATGGGCGCCACGCCCGAGCCGGGTGCCATCGACACCGTGGCCGTGCACTATCACGGGCGCCCTCGCGTCGCCGTCAACCCGCCCTGGGACGGCGGCTTCGCGTGGGCCATGGACGGACTGGACCGGACCTGGATCGCCACGGCGAACCAGGGGCTGGGCGCCAGAGGGTGACCGTGCACTATCACGGCAAGCCGAGGATCGCCGGGAACCCCCCGTGGGACGGCGGGATCATCTTCGCGCGCGACAGCCTCGGCCGGCCGTGGATCGCGACGGCGAACCAGGGGCTCGGCGCCAGCGTCTGGTGGCCGAACAAGGACACGCAGGCGGACGAGCCGGACAGCCAGCGGATCGCCATCACCGTCCCGGACCCGCTGGTGGACGTGTCCAACGGACGGCTCCGGTCGGTCACCCCGCACGGCGACGGCACGTCCACCTGGGAATGGTTCGTGGCGGCGCCCATCAACAACTACGACGTGGCGGTCAACGCCGGTCATTACGCCCACTTCGGCGATGTCTACCCGGGCGAGATGGGGCCCCTCACGCTGGACTTCTGGCCACTGGAGCAGAACCTGGAAGCAGCCCGGCGGCAGTTCGCCCAGGTGCCGACAATGCTCGGCTGCTTCGAGCGCTGGTTCGGCCCCTACCCCTGGTACGAGGACGGCTTCAAGCTCGTGGAGACGCCGCACCTGGGCATGGAGCACCAGAGCGCCATCGCCTACGGCAACGGCTACCAGAACGGCTACCGGGGGACCGACCTGTCCGGCACCGGGCTGGGGCTGGAGTGGGACTTCATCATCATCCACGAGGCCGCCCACGAGTGGTGGGGCAACAGCGTCACCACCGCCGACCTGGCCGACATGTGGGTCCACGAGTCCTTCGCCAACTACGCGGAATCGCTCCACGTCGAGTGTCTCCGGGACCGGGAGGCGGGCGCCCGCTATGTCCGCGGGACCCGGGAACGGATCCAGAACGACCGCCCGATCATCCCGGCCTACGGCGTAAACGCCGAGGGCTCGGGGGACATGTACTACAAGGGCGGCAACATGCTCCACACGATCCGGCAGGTCGTGGACGACGACGACCGCTGGCGCTCGATCCTCCGGGGAATCCAGGCGACGTTCCGGCACGAGATCGTGACCGGCGACCAGGTCCGGGGCTTCATCAGCGAGCGAGCCGGGCTGGACCTCGACCCCGTCTTCCGCCAGTACCTCACCACGACCGACGTCCCCGTCCTCGAGCTCCGGGCCGGCGACCCGCTGCGCTACCGCTGGACCGACGTGGTGGACGGCTTCGCCATGCCCGTCGACGTGCGGGTCGGAGGGGAGTGCGTGCGGATCCGGCCCATGACGGAGTGGCGGACCGACGGACTGGAGGCCTCCGATCCCGACGAGGTCGGCGTGGACCGCGACTACTACGTCCACGTCCGCCGTATCGGCGGGGCCGGAACGGCGGCGGCCCCGCCGGCCTCGCCCGCCGCCGCGGTCTGCAGCGACAGAGACTGACGAATCACCCGAAGGACGGACCATGACGAAGACGTCCAGAGTGCTGTGCGCCATCCTCCTGGCGATGTCACCCGCTGCCGGAGCGGGGCAGGAGCTTCCCATCGCCATCGAGACACCGCTGCCTCCCGGCGTGAGCTACGATGCGGCGGTGCCATCGCCCGGGGACGTGCTGGGATACCGGATCGGGGAGCGGCACACGCTGCCCCACGAGGTGGTGGGGTACTTCGAGGCGGTCGCGGCGGCCAGCCCGCGAGTGGTGCTACGGGATCACGGCCGCACGCACGAGGGCCGTCGGCTGGTCCACGCCATCGTGACCTCGGCCGCGAACCACGCCCGCCTGGAGGCCATCCGGGAGGCGAACCTCCGGCTGTCGGACGCGCCGGACGCCGTGTCGGACGCGGAGCTGGCGGGGATGCCGGCCGTCGCGTACATGAACTACAGCATCCACGGGAACGAGGCGAGCGGGACCGAGGCGTCGATGCTGCTCCTCTATCACTTGGCGGCGGGCAGCGGCGAGGCGGTGGCCTCGGTGCTGGACAGCGTGGTGGTGATCATCAACCCGATGCTGAACCCGGATGGCCGGGACCGGTTCACCGACTGGGTCAACCGCAACCGGGGAGCCGTACCGGTGTCCGATCCCCAGGACCGGGAGCACGACGAGGCGTGGCCCGGCGGCCGGACCAACCACTACTGGTTCGACCTGAACCGGGACTGGCTGCCGCTCGTCCACCCCGAGTCCCGGGGCCGGGTCGCCGTGTACCACCGGTGGCGGCCCCAGGTCCTCACGGACTTCCACGAGATGGGGAGCCAGCGCACCTACTACTTCATGCCCGGCGTGCCGGCCCGGACCAACCCGTTCACCCCGGCCCTCAACCAGGAGCTCACGGGGGAGATCGCGACGTACCACGCCCGGCTGCTGGATGGCATCGGGTCGCTGTACTACACCGCCGAGGGGTACGACGACTTCTACTACGGCAAGGGCTCCAGCTTCCCGGACGTCCAGGGCACCGTGGGGATCCTCTTCGAGCAGGCCTCCTCCCGGGCGCTGGAGCGGGAGACCCAGAACGGCGTGCTCACGTACCCGTTCACCATCCGGAACCAGTTCCTGGGCTCCCTGTCCACGCTGGAGGCGGTCGTGGACATGCGCCTGCGTCTGCTCCGCTACCAGCGGGATCACTACGCCGACGCGGGGGACTGGGCCCGCTCGCACCCGGTGAAGGGGTACGTCGTGTCGCTGGAGGAGGGCCGCACCCGGGCCCAGATGCTGGCCGCGCTGCTCCAGGCGCACCGCATCCGCGTCCACGCGCTGGGCCGCGATCTCGAGGTCGAAGGCCGGCGCTTCCGTGCCGGAGAGGCGTACGTGGTGCCGGTGGCCCAGGCCCAGGCCCGCCTCGTCGCTTCGGTGATGGAGCCCATGACCGAGTTCCGCGACTCCATCTTCTACGACGTCTCCACCTGGACGCTGCCGCTCGCCTACGGCGTCCACTACGCCGAGCTGTCCCGGGACCCCGGCGGCGCGCTGGGCCCGGTCCTGCCGCCCGTCGAGCCGGATGGCGGCGAGCTGCTCGGAGGAACCGCATCCTATGCGTACCTGCTCCCCTGGGACCGGTACTTCGCGCCACGAGCGCTCCGGCGACTGCAGGACGCCGGCGTCCGGGCGCGGCTCATGACCGAGCCCATCGCGGCGCGGGTGGCCGGCGCTCCCCTGGAGCTGGGGCGGGGCACGGTGATCATCCCGGTGGCGCAGCCCGGCGTGGACCCCGATGCGATCCACGCCGCGATCCGCGAAGCGGTGGAGCGGGACCACGTCCGCGTCTACGCCACGGACACGGGCCTCACCCCCGGCGGGCACGACCTCGGGAGCCCTTCCGCCGCCGTGCTGGAGCCGCCCCGGATCGCCCTCCTCACGGGGGACGGCGCCAGCTCGTACGGCGCCGGCGCGACCTGGCACACGCTGTCCAGGCGATTCGGGATCCCGGTCTCGCTGCTCGAGGTGGATGCCGTAGCGGATGCCGACCTGGACCGCTACGACACCCTGATCCTGGCCGGCGGCTCCTACTCGGGGCTGGACGCCGAGCCCGTGGCCGGCTGGGTCCGCTCCGGCGGCCGGCTGATCGCCACGGGCGACGCCGCGGAGTGGCTGGTCGCGCACGGGCTGCTCGAAGCGGAGCCCGTGGAGACCGAGCTGGAGGAGCGCTTCGCGGACCTCCCGTACGGCGACCTGGACGACGCCCGCGGGGCCCAGGTCATTGGCGGCGCCATCCTCGGGATCCGGCCGGACGGCTCCCACCCGCTGGCGTTCGGGTACGGGGACGGGCCCGTGGCCGTCTTCCGCCAGGGCGAGCACGCGTTCCACGGGACGGCGGGCCCCGGCACCGTGGTGGCCCGCTACACGGACCCGCCGGTCATCAGCGGCTACGTGTCCGGACCGCGGCGGGAGCAGCTCGCCGGGACCGCCGCGGTCCTGGCCCAGCGGGAGGGCCGGGGCCGGGTGATCGCCATACTCGATCGGCCCGCGTTCCGGGGGTTCTGGTACGGTACGGACCGGCTGCTCCTGAACGCGGTCTTCTTCGGGGGAGCCTTCTAGCAGGGAGCGTCCGGCAATCCGGTCCGCGGGTCGGCGCCCGCCGCGGCGCTACACCGGCCGCGCGAGTCGGGCCGCGCGGCCTCGACGCCGCGCGGCCCGACTCGCTCAGGGCTGAAGGCCGGCCGGAATCGAGGGCCTCAGGCCTCGTCCGACCCTCCGGCCGTGTCCTGGGGCGCGCCCTCCGGCGGGCCCTCCGGGGGGGAGGTCACCGAGAAGTGGCGCGCGATCTTCCAGGTGCCGTCGGGCTGGCGGAGCACCACCACCAGGTAATCCCCCTCGACGGTCTGCTCTGCGCCGCCCGCGGTCACCGTCTGGCTGAACGTGCCGTTCCCCCAGGCGACATCCCCGGACATGCTCACTTCTCCGGGCGTGATCTCCAGCTCCCCGGCCTGCTGGAAGCCCTCGCCGAGCATCTGCTGGATGGCCTGGGGGCCTTCCGCGCTGCCCGTGCTCGAGACGAACATCGCGTCCCGGGTGTATAGCGCCGCCACCGCCGCGGCGTCATCGGCGTTGGCGGCCTGCTGCCACTCCTCAGCCATCGCTTCGAGGGCCTGGCGATCGGCGGCCGTGTCCATGGTGGCGGGCTGCCCGGGCCCGGGTTCCATGGCCTCCATGGCGGCCGTGTCCTCCTCCATACCGGCGCCCTGCTCGACCTCGGTCTCGCACGCGGCCAGGGCGATCCCGAGCACGAGGATCAGCGGGATGGCTGCGCGGGACTCGGTTCCCATCTGGTACCTCCTTGGCTGAGAGAATCCTGCCTCGGTCCTGTTCGATACCGCAATCTAGTAATACCATGCCCCTGAGGCCGCGACGTCAAGGTAATCGGATCCGCGCTCAACGCTCCAACTCGACGCGATCGAACCGGACCCCGGCGATGGTCACCGCTTCGGCCGGCCCACCGGCGTCGGGGAACGCGAACGTCGCCACCTGCCCGGACCCGGCCAGCTCCAGCCGCAGCTGGTTCGCGGCCGCGTCGTACACCTCGACGCGGCTGTGGAGGACGCCGATGCGGGCCTCGAGCCCGCCGGCCACGACGCGCCAGGCGATGTGCCCGAGGACCGGGCTCGCGTACACGCCGGCGTAGTCCTCGAGGGGGTGAGGCAGGGGCGCCATGCGGGCGGCGCGCTCCTCCAGGTGGGCGGCGGTCCTCCCCCGGGCCTCGGCGGCCCGCGCGGTCAGGCTGTCCAGCCGGGCGGCATAGCGGGGCTCGATGCCGTCCTTCCCGAGCAACCGGTCGTAGATGTAGGTGGCCAGGAGGTCCGCGGCCGGGCTGGCGATGCCCCCGCCGTTGACGAGTACCACGACCCCGATGCGGTGGGCGGGCATGAAGGACATGTGGGAGCGGTAGCCCGGGAACCCACCGAACCGGTGGACGAGCGTGTCGCCGTCGTAGGTGCCGAGGTCCCAGCCGTAGCCCCAGCCGTGGCGGTGGAACGGGCCGAAGTCGCGGTCCTGTGCCACGTGGAGGCGGTGGGTCGCGGCCAGGGGCTCGGCCGGCAGCACCCGCTGTCCGTAGAGCTGGCCGCCGGTCTGATGGGCGGCCAGGTATCGGGCCAGGTCCCGGGCGGAGGCGAAATGGCCGCCGGCGGCGTGAAGGTTCTCGTCGCGCTTTGCCAGGGGGATGGCGGCGAAGCCGTCGGACCCGAAGTCGTGGGGGAGCGCCAGGCGGTCGGGGTCGAGGCGGGACCGGTAGGCGCTGGTGCTGGTCATCCCCAGGGGCCGGAGGACCAGGCGGTCCACGATGTCCTTCCAGCTCTCGTCGTAGACCGTCTCCAGGACCATCCCCAGCAGGTTGTAACCCAGGTTGTTGTAGCTGAAATGCCCGTACTCGCCGGTGGGCTCGTGGTAGGCCAGCAGGTCGAGCAGCTGTTCCCGGGTGAACTCGCCGGTGTAGGCCGTGCGCAGCACGATGGGCCCGCTGCCGGCCAGCCCGTGGGTGAGCGTGAGCAGGTCGAGGACGCGGATCCGGTCCCGGTCCACGCCGTCCGGGAGCCGGGCGTCGGGCAGGTAGCGGACCATGGGCGCGTCCAGGTCCAGCTCGCCGCGCTGCGCGGCCAGCGCCGCGGCCGTGGCCGTGAGCGACTTGGTGCTGGACGCGATGTAGAAGGGGGTGTCATCGGTGACCGGCCGGCCCGTGTCGAGGTCCGCGGTGCCGAAGCCCTCCGCGAACGCGATCCAGTCGTCGACGGCCACGGCCACACCGATCCCCGGGCTCAGCCCGGCGTCCACGACCCCGGTGGCCAGCCGGCGCACGTCGGCGCGCCACTCTCCGCCGATGACGGCCTGTGCCGGTAGCGGCCGTGCGCTCCCCGCCAGCGCCAGGCACAGCGCGGCCTCCGTGACGACCATCGTCCATCGCGACATCCGGATCCCCTCCGTTTTCGGTACGCCGTCCACCTCCAGGACAGGGTAGCGACCGAAACGGTGTCGGGCTTGAACGGAGCTAACGCGCCAGGCGGCGGAACTCCGAGGGCGTGAGGCCGGTCGTCCGCCGGAAGTCGCGGCAGAGGTGGGGATGGTCGGCGTAGCCGCCGCCATGGGCAATGCGCGAGAGCGACTCGGGAGAGCCGGCGATGCGCGCGGCGGCGCGACGTACACGCTCGCGCCGCCGATAGGCGCTGATGGTGAGTCCGTAGTGCTTCCGGAAGGCGCGGGAGACGGATACGGGGTGGGCCCCCACGAGCGCGGCCAGGCCCCGGACCCCGATCCCCGACTCCAGCTCGTCGTCCAGCGCTTCCCTGACCCGGGCGAGCCAGTCCGGGACGGCTCCGCCCGCCCGCGCCTCACCGTCCAGCCCGGCGACCGCCTCCAGGATCGCCTCCTCGAGCTCGCCGGCCTTCCCACCCTGCCGGAGCAGCCGGGCCAGGATCAGGAGGGGAGCGGCGGCCGGGAGGCCGTGCAGCCAGCGCCACCGATGGAGGGTGCCGGTGTCGTCCAGCGAGTCGGCGCTCGCCGGATCGAGCACCACCTGGAGGGTGCGGGCACCCCGGGGGCCGACCTCGTCGGCGTGCCGGACGCCGGCCGGCTTCACCACTACGCTGAGCGCGGCGCCCGCTTCCTCCCCGATCCGGGTCGTCTCCCGGATCTCCCCCGCCAGGACGACGGTCACGCTGGTGCGCTCGTGGGCGTGCTCCGGCTGCCGGAGCCCGGCCGGATACGTGATCCGCCGGACCCGGTGCCGGCCGGTCGGAACGGACGTGTCGATGCGGGGCTGTGGTGTCGGCATGGCTCGACCCTACGAGTACTGGCACGCGGCGGTTTCCGGCGCCGCGGCCACCTATTCCGCGGTCACCCTCCCGCGCCCCGGCCCGCGGACCAGCGCCCGGGTGCCGCCGGAGCGTGGCTGTGGACAGGCAACGGCCAGGATGCCAGCTTTGGGACAGTTGCCCTTCCCGCGCGCCCCGGCGGTCAGCTTCCCGGAGGCCCGCCATGGACGTCGTCGTTCTCGCCGGCAGCCCGAAAGGGAACGCCAGCGTGACCCTCCAGTCGGTACGGTGGCTGGAGCGCCGCTACCCCGCGCACCGCTTCGTCGTCCACCGGGTCGCCCAGCGGATCAAGCGGCTGGAGAACGACGCCTCCGCGCTGAGGACGGTTCTGGACGACATGGCCCGGGCCGACCTGGTGATCTGGGCGTTCCCGGTGTTCTACTTCGCGGTCCACGCCCACCTGAAGCGCTTCATCGAGCTGGCCCTCACCTGGTCGCCGGACGCGTTGCGGAACACCTACGCAGCCGGGCTCAGCACCTCCATCAAGGTCATGGATCACACGGCCCACGCCTACGTACGGGCGGTCAGCGACGACCTGGGGATGCGCTGGCTGGGGTCCTTCTCCGCTCACATGCGCGACCTGCTGGACCCGGTGGAGCGCGACCGGCTGGAAGCGTTCTTCCGGCAGCTCGTGGAGGACGTCGAGCGGAGGGCGCCCGGCGAGCCGCGCACGCCCCCGCTGCCCGCGTCGACCTTCGTCTACGAGGTGGGCGCCCGGCGGATCCCGGAACCGCTGGACATGGGTGGCCGCAACCTGCTGGTGGTGACGGACCTCCAGTGGGAGGACGCGAGCCTGCGCCACATGGTGCGCCGGCTCCGACACGCCTTCCGGCACCCCGTCCGGGCCGTGAACCTGTACGACGTGGACATCGTCTCCAGCTGTCTGGGCTGTCTGCGCTGCGGCTACGACAACACCTGCGCGTTCCAGACGAGCGACGGCTTCGTGCCGTTCTTCCGGGAGCGGATCGAGAACGCCGACATCCTCGTGCTCGCGGGCACCGTCCGGGACCGCTATCTGTCCGCGCGGTGGAAGACCTTCTTCGACCGCCAGTTCTTCGAGAACCACCGGCCCATGCTCGAGGGAGTGAAGGTCGGGATGCTGGTCTCCGGGCCGCTCCGACAGCTGCCCCACCTGCGGGAGATGATCGAGGCGTACGCCGAGATGCACCACGCCGAGCTCGTGGGGTGGGTCACGGACGAGAGTCACGACTCGCCGTCCATCGACCGCCAGATCGACGACCTGGCCTTCCGCCTGGTGCGCGCCCTCGACCAGCGCTTCGTCTCGCCGCCGACCTTCCGGGGCGTGGGGGGCGCCAAGATCTTCCGCGACAGCGTGTTCGGCTGGATGCGGTTCCCGTTCGTCTCCGACCACCACACCTTCAAGGAGCGGGGCGCCTACGACTTCCCCCACAAGGACCTGCGGAGCCGGGCCACCAACACGCTGCTCACGTCCATGGTCCGCATCCCCCGCATCCGGGACCAGATGTACAGCCAGCTGAAGCGGCGGATGGTCGAGCCGTTCGAGGAGGTCGTGGAAGAGGCGGGTCCCGACGGCGGCGGTCCGTAGCGCCGATCAGCGCCGCTTCAGCTCCAGCTCGTGGAACCACAGGTCCTGGTTGGGCACGTCCAGCTTGAGCTCCACCACCTCCCCTGCCGGGTCCAGGAGGAACTGGGCGACCCCGCTGCCGAACCAGGGGAACGGGCGCCGCCACTCGATGACCCAGGTGTCCAGCTGGAGGTGCCGGAGGTCGGCGATCAGGTCCGGATTGGGCAGCAGCCGCAGCACCAGGCCGCCGTCCTCGACGCTCACCTCGGCGTCCCCGTACATGGGGCCCCCGTACGTCCCGGCGTAGGCCCCGAGGGGGCGGGACGGCTCGGTCCCCTGCATCGACTGCTGCACCACCGTGGCCCGGCGCGCCGCCTCCGTCTCCGCCGCCCGCTCCGCCCGGGCCCGCAGGACCTCGCTCCAGTCCCGGGCCTCGCCCCCGAGGTAGAGGTCGACGACCCGGTTCGTGATGGCCGACGTGATCCCCGTCATGCTGTTGGTCAGCACGACGACCCCGAGGGACTCCTCCGGGACCATCACGACCCGGCTGAACATCCCGTCGTACCCGCCGCCGTGGCTCACGACCTTGCGACCCCGGTAGTCGTTGAGGCTCCAGCCCAGGCCGTAGCCCCGGAAATGGGTGGACGGATACAGCTCCCGGTACGACGGGCTCACGGCCAGCGGCGTATGGACGGTCCACATCTCCCACGACCTGCGCGGCCGGAAGAGGGTGTCCCCCTCCGCCAGCACGCCCCGGTCCAGCTGGAGCCTCAGCCAGGCGGCCATCTCCGTTACGCTGGAGATGATGCCGCCGGCCGCCGCCATCGCGTCCCAGTTGTACCAGGGGAACGCCGTCAGCTCGCCCTCCCAGAGCCCGTGGGGGGTGGCCACGTTCTCCCTCGCCGGCAGGCTGTCCGTCGTCATCACGGTCCGCTCCATCCCCAGCGGGTCGAGGATGCGACGACGCACGAAGACGTCCCACGGCTCGCCGCTCACCACCTCCACCACCTCCCCGGCCGCGATGAACATCAGGTTCGTGTAGCCGTAGCCGGCCCGGAAGGAGAACGCACGGGGCACGTACCGGGCGCGGCGGACCACTTCCTCGGCGCTGTAGTCGGTGCCGTACCAGAGGAGGTCACCGCTGAACGTGCCCAGCCCGCTCCGGTGCGACAGGAGGTCGCGGATCCGCATCTCGTCGCTCACGTACGGGTCGTAGAGCTCGAACCAGGGGAGATGCTCCCGCACCCGGTCGTCCCAGTCCAGCTTCCCCTCGTCTACGAGGATGGCCAGCGCCGCCGCCGTGAACGCCTTGGTGTTGCTGGCGATGGCGAACAGGGTGTGCTCGTCCACCTCGCCCCCGGAGCGGATGTCGCGGCGGCCGTACCCCCGGGCGAAGACCGTCCGGCCGTCCTTCACGACGGCCACGGCGAGGCCCGGCACGTCCCACGCCTCCCGGGCGTCGGCGATGTAGCCGTCCAGGGCCTCCATGTCGGGCGCCTGGGCGGTCCCGGCCGTCGGCAGGAGGAGCAGGACGAGCGCGAGGACGAGGGGGCCCCGCCACGGGCGCGGAGCGGCTCGGGTACGCATGGGCATGGCGCGTTCGGGTTCGTCACGACGGGCGGGGCATCGGGAACATAGGGGCCCGGGCGTACGCGGACCACACCCGGGCCGCACCCTCTCCGCCATGCGGCCGGCCGCCGGTTCCCTTACGGCGCGGCGCGACGGGCGCAGGCGTCCAGGAGGGCGGGAGCGAGGTCGGCCAGGAGCACCGTGGGATCCGGCCCCCCGTGCGGCTCTCCCCGACCCCCGCGCAGCGTGGCCCGGAGCGAGTCCACCACGTCCGGCGGGGCCCCGTCCCCGACCCGGTCGAGGAAGGCCCGGGGCTCGATCCCGAACCGGACCATGTCCCGCAGCGCCTGGGTGTAGAGCACGTTGTGGGGCCCTTCCCACGTCTCCATGATGACGCTGTCCCGGTAGAGTCGGGGCAGCGGCGAGAAGCGCTCCTCGATGCCGTTCCCGGCGAGCAGCATCATGGCGTCGTGGATCCGGTCCGTGGCGAGGCGGGTCAGGACCGGCTTCGCCAGGCTGAGGAGGATCCTGAAGTCGATGGCCTCCTGCCCCCGATACTCGTCCAGCTCGGCCGCCTCCCACAGCCGGAGCAGCTCGAACGCGACGGCGAGCGCCCGCTCCCTCGCCTCCCGGATCGCCTCGAGCTGACGGGCCACCAGGGGGTACAGGCCGATGGGACGGCCGAACGCCTCGCGGAACCGGACGTACTCCCCCACCAGGCGCTCGGCCCGACGCAGCGCGGCCGCCGCGAACAGCACGCACGCGTAGCGCGAGGGCGTCAGGACGTAGCGGAGGAGGTTGGCCACGCCCCGGTCCGGCGGTCCGACGGGCCACGCCACGGCCCCGTCGAAGGTCACCTCCGCGGTGGCCAGCTCCCGGGTCCCGAGCTTGTCCTTGAGACGGTCGATGGTGTAGCCGTTGCGCCCGTCCTCGGCGGACGCCTCCCGGCCGGCTCCCGCTCCTCCGTACGCCGGGACCAGGAATAGTCCCACGGCGTCCGTCCCGTCCGGCCGGGCGGTCACCAGGAACCAGTCGGCGTTGATGTTGGAGCAGAACCACTTCTGGCCGTGGATCCGGTGGACGTCCCCGTCCGGCACCGCCCGGACACGGTTCGCCGGCACGTCCGAGCCGCCCTGGATCTCGGTGACGAACTGGGCCCCGTGAAGGTAGCCCTCCCCGGACGACCGGCGGACGCCGTGGAGGGCGGGCCAGTGGGGCTCTTCCCCGAGCGCCTCCAGGGCCCGGACCAGTCCGTCGGTGCACGCCAGCGAGCAGGCGACCCCCGCCTCGCCGTTCTGGGCCAGGAGGTAGACCATGGCGTAGTGGATGAAGGGGTCGCCGCGCACGCAGCCCAGCCCTGCTTCTCCGTGGGCGATGCGGAGCGCCTCCCGGGTCGAGGCCGGCAGCCGGACCTCGTCGACGCGCCGGTCGTAGGGATCGCCATGATGGAGCAGCGGCGCGTTCTCGGGCCGGGCCGAGACCTCCGCCAGCTCCCGGAGCGGCCCCGCCACGGTGGTCCCGAACGCCTCCAGCCGGGTTCGGTCGGTCCCGGGCGCGTGACGGTCGAGGAGACGATGGAGGAGCGCGTCGTCGGCGTACCAGTCGTCGGACAGCGCGTCCAGGAACGGGGCGAATCGGTATTCGGTGGAGAGGTTCATGGCCGCCTTGGGGTCGGAGGAGGACGCCTNNAGGACGCCTGCCGAAAGATGCCGGCCAGTGCCTCCGTGCTGCAACCGCCGGAATGCGGAAAAGGGCCCCGGCCACGCGTGGCCGGGACCCCTCCGATCCGCCCTGTCCCGGGGCGCCGGAGCCCTCTACTCCGTGGCGCCGGGAGCGGTGCCGACCACCGGTGCTCCCAGCTCCTGCTCCAGGACCTCCCGGAGCGTGCCCACGGCCTTCCGGACATCGTCCTCGCTGAACACGAGGGGCGGGCGGAAGCGGACCGAGCGCTGCCCCGCGGGCAGGATGGCGAGCCCCCGGTTCCAGCACTCGAGCCGGACCTGGTTCCGCATGTCCGTGTCGGGCAGGTCCATGGCCAGAAGGAGCCCCTGTCCCCGGACGTTCGTGACCCCGTCGAACTCGTCTTCCAGCCGCCGCAGCTCCTCGAGGAAGAAGGCGCCCACCTCCGCGGCGTTCTGCACCAGTCCGTCCTCCTCCATGATCTGGAGGTAGCGGGCCCCGCGGACCATGTCCGTCAGGTTGCCGCCCCAGGTCGAGTTGATCCGGGACGAGACCTTGAACACGTTCTTCTCGACCTCGTCGATCCGGCGGGTGCTCATGATCCCGCACACCTGGGTCTTCTTCCCGAAGGCGATGATGTCCGGGACCACGCCCGTGTGCTCGAACGCCCACATGGCGCCCGTCGTCCCCATCCCCGTCTGCACCTCGTCGTAGATCAGCAGGGCGTCGCGCCGGTCGGCGATCTCGCGCAACGCGCCGAAGAACTCGGGCCGGAAGTGATGGTCCCCGCCCTCGCACTGGATCGGCTCGATCAGGATGGCCGCGATGCCGTGCGGGTCCGCGTCGAACGCCGCCTCGATCTCGTCCAGGGTGGTCCGCTCCTTCGCCGCCATCCCGTCCTCGTCCAGCCCGGGCTCGATGAACGGGGACGAGACGCGGGGCCAGTCGAACTTGGGGAAGTGCAGCGTCTTGGTCGGGTCCGTGTTGGTCACGCTCAGGGTGTAGCCGCTCCGGCCGTGGAACGCGTCCCGGAAGTGGAGGATCTTGTCGCCGCCTCCGTCGATCCCCGCCGCCAGGTTCTTCCGGACCTTCCAGTCGAACGCCGCCTTCAGGGCGTTCTCGACGGCCAGGGCGCCGCCGGCGATGAAGAAGAGGTAGCGGAACTCGTCGGGCACGGCGAGCCGACGGAACTCCTCGACGAAGGCGGCGTACTGGCGGCTGTAGATGTCGCTGTTCGCGGGGTTCGAGAGCGCCGCGGTCATGAGGGACTTCCGGAAGCCCTCGTCCTCCATCTTCGGGTGGTTGTGGCCCACCGGCAGCGTGGCGAAGTAGCCGTAGCAGTCCAGGTACTCCTTCCCCTCGAGCGCGTCGACGATCGTCGCGCCGTGGGACTTCTCGAGGTCGATGACCAGGTGGAACCCGTCGACCAGGATGTTCTCCTGGAGGATCGGGAACACGCGATCGGCGGATACGGAAATCTCGGGCATGGGTCCTCCTGGGTGTTCGAAAGTCGTGGAGATCGTGGGGGCGCAGGCCGCACCGCAGTCGTTCGGGGGCCTCCTCCCGGAATCGGTCGCGTCGCGCGACGGGAGGGTCAGACGTTGGGAGGCGCGTAGATGCCCGGCCGCGAGTCCCGGGGCGGGATCCGCGTCGCGTCATGGGGATGGAGGGGCAGTCGGCCGTCGATCAAAGGCATCCTCTGTGGGCGTGGCGCCGAGCGCCGTGCGTCCTGCTCACCCAACCAATCTAGGCCTTCCAGGAGCACGATGCGACCCGTCCCCGTCGACAACAGCCTTGATCCAGAGGCGCTGGTGACCGCATTCATTCGGGACGCGCCTGGCGCGTCATGTCCCCGGCCGGTCGTCCAGACCGGCTCCCGTGCACGGAGAAATCGATGTCCGCCGCGTTCCGAGCTGCCGCGCCTCTCGTCCTCGCCGTCGTCCTGGGCGGCTGCTCCGCCCGTGGGATCGCCGTGAACGCCATGGCCAACGCCATGTCGGCCAGCGGGGACGGCTTCGCGACGGAGAACGACCCGGAGCTGGTACGCGACGCGGCGCCGTTCGCCCTGAAGACCATGGAGTCGCTGCTGGCGGAGCGGCCGGAGCACCCGGGGCTCCTCCTCGCGCTCACCCGGGGCTTCACCCAGTACGGCTACGCCTTCATCGAGACCGAGGCCATCCCGCTCCAGGACCGGGAGCCCCGGGAGTATCGCCGGCGGATGGAGCGGGCCTTGAGCATGTACATCCGCGCCCGGGACTACGGGCTCCGGCTCCTCGAGGTCAGGCGGCCGGGGGTGGCGGCGGCGCTCCGCACCGACCCGGACTCGGCCGTGGTGGCCTTCGGGGCGGAGGACGTGCCGGCCCTGTACTGGACGGCCGCCGCGTGGGGCGCCGCCATCGGGTCCGGCCTCGACGACCCCGCCCTGATCGCCGACTTCCCGGCCGTACGGGCCCTGCTGCGTCGGGGCCTCGCCCTGGACCCCGATTTCGAGGACGGCGCGCTCCACGAGGCGATGATCACCATGGAGTCCGTGTCCCCCCTCATGGGCGGCTCCCCCGACCGGGCCCGGGAGCACTTCGAGCGCGCCGTCGAGCTGGCCGACGGTCGAAAGGCCGGGCCCTACGTGTCGCTGGCCAGCGGCCTCGCGGTCGCCGAGCAGGACCGCCGCGAGTTCGAGCGACTGCTGCGGAAGGCGCTCGCGGTGGACCCGGACGCCGCTCCGCGGCTGCGCCTGGCCAACCTGATCGCGCAGCGGCGGGCCCGTTACCTCCTGGATCGCGCCGACCACCTGTTCTACGAGGATCCGGAAACCCCGGACCCGAACTCTGCCCACTGAGGTATCCGCCATGCCAGTGAACCCCCGATCCACCCGATCCCGCTGCGCTCTCCCCGCCCTCCTCGTCCTGGCCGTGGCGGCCGTGCTGCTGACGCCGCGCACCGGCCCGGCCCAGACCGTCGTGAAGCTGGCCACCCTGGTTCCCGACGGCTCCGTCTGGCACGAGATCCTCCTGGACCAGGTCCAGCGCTGGGAAGCCAGCGTGGACGGCGCTGTGGAGGTGCGGATCTACCCCGGCGGCGTCGCCGGGGACGACCCCGCCGTCGTCCGCAAGATGCGGGTCGGCCAGTTCCAGGGCGCGGCGCTGTCGGTGGAGGGGCTGGTGGAGATCGACGACGGCTTCCGGGTCTTCCAGATGCCGATGTTCTACCGCTCGCCCGACGAGGTCTTCCACGTCCTCGAGGCGCTGACCCCGCTGCTGCGGGAGCGTCTGGAGAAGAAGGGGTTCGTCCTGGTCAACTGGGGCTACGGCGGCTGGGTCCACATGTACAGCCGGCAGCCGATCCGCACCGTGGACGATCTGCGGGGGCAGAAGCTGTTCCTGTGGGGCGGCGAAGAGCGGTCCATGCGGATCAACCGCAGCGTCGGCCTCCAGCCGGTCGGGCTCGCGGCCACGGACATCATGATGGGGCTGCAGACCGGGATGATCGACGCGATGGCGACCACGCCCCTCGCCGCCCTCGCCTTCCAGTGGTTCCGCCTCACCGGGTACCAGCTCGATCCGGGCGTGGCCCCGCTGATCGGCGGCACCGTCCTGACGAAGCGGGCGTGGGACCGTCTGTCCCCGGAGCAGCAGCGGGCGCTGCTGGCCACGGGCCCGGCGACCTACGAGCGCCTGCTCACCGAGGTCGCCCGCTCCGAGGGCGAGGCCGTGGAGGTCATGAAGGAGCGGGGGCTGACCGTCACGACCGTGGAGCTGACCGATCCGTCATGGTTGGCTCTCGTGAACGGGATCGCGGACGGCTACCGCCGCGAGATGATCCCCCGGGATATCTACGATCTCGCCCTGAAGGCCCGCGACGAGTTCCGCGCCGCGCGCACGGGCGCCTCCGACGGGGCGCGATAGGTCGGTGAGCGATCCGCGGCAGGCCGATTCCGGGAGCCCGGACCCCGACGACGGCTCCCGGGAGGCGTGGGGGCTCGTGCCGGTCTGGCGTCGGACCCGCGCGGTGGCGGGCGGCGCGCGCCGACGCATGGCGAGGATCCCGGGACTCGTCCGGCGGGCGGAGGGGGCCGCCGCGGGGGTGATCCTCGGGCTCATGACGCTGCTGCCGCTGGTGGAGATGGCCGCCCGCTGGCGCTCCGCGCCGGGGATCCCGGGCGCGCCGGCCATCGTGCAGCACCTGACGCTGTGGATCGCGTTCGTGGGCGCCGCCCTGGCCGCGGGCGAGGGCCGGCTCTTGGCGCTGGCGACGGGGGAGCTGCTCTTCACGGGCCGCGGCGAGCGCGTCGCCAGGGTCGTGGCGAACACGGTGGCGGCGGCGGTCAGCGCCCTGCTCTTCCACGCGTCGCTGGACATGGTGCTGGTCGAGCGGCAGTACGCCAGCGCGGTGGCGCTGGGCATCGACACCTGGGTGGCCCAGTCGATCATCCCCATCGGCTTCCTGGTGATCGCCCTGCGACTGGCCTGGCACGCCGACGAGCGGGTCCTGGGACGGGTCATCGCGGGACTCGGGCTCCTCGGCGGGCTCGCCATCTCGCTGGCGGCCGAGCCCCTCACGGGGATGCCCGTCGGCCCCGCGCTCATCCTGATCCTGGTCGCCACCGCGCTGGGGATGCCCATCTTCGCCGCGCTCGGCGGCGCGGCGGCGATCCTGTTCCTCGCGGACGGTACCCCGCTGGCGGCGATCCCCGTAGCGACCTACGAGCTGGCCGTGTCCAACACGCTCGCCGCCATCCCCCTGTTCACCCTGGCGGGCTTCCTCCTGGCGGAAGGGAAGGCATCGGAGCGGCTGGTCGACGTGTTCCGCGCCCTGTTCGGCTGGGTGCCCGGCGGGACCGCGGTGGTCATGGCCCTGGTCTTCGCCTTCTTCACGATCCTCACGGGCGGCTCGGGCGTCACCATCCTCGCCCTGGGCGGGATCGCCTTCACGGCGCTCCGGAGCGACGGCTACCGGGACCGGTTCTCGCTGGGGTTCCTCACCTCGTCCGCCTCGCTGGGCCTGCTCCTCCCCCCCGCCCTGCCGCTCATCCTCTACGGGATCGTGGCCCAGGTCCCTATCGAGGACCTGTTCATTGGCGGCTTCCTGCCCGGCCTCCTGCTGATCGGGCTGACGGCGATGTGGGGGATCCGGGAAGGGGTCGTCGGGAACGTGGCCCGGTCCCGTTTCCAGGGACGGGAAGCGCTGCGGGCGATGTGGCGGGCCAAGTGGGACCTGATGCTGCCCGTGGTCGTGCTCGTGGCGATCTTCGGCGGCTTCGCGACGCTGGTGGAGGCCGCGGCCGTGACCGTCGCCTACGCGTTCCTCATGCAGGTCGGGATCTACCGGGACATCTCGATCCGGCGGGACCTCCCGCGCGTACTCACCACCGCCAGCCTCCTGCTGGGCGGGGTGCTCATCATCCTGGCGGTGGCCATGGGGCTCACGAACTACCTCGTGGACGCCCGGGTCCCCCTGATCGTCCTGGAGTGGATGCAAGCGCGGGTCGAGTCGCCCCTGGTGTTCCTCCTGATGCTGAACCTGTTCCTGCTGGCGGTGGGGGCGCTCATGGACATCTTCTCGGCCATCGTCGTGGTGGTGCCGCTGCTCGTGCCCCTGGGCGCCGCCTACGGCATCGACCCCGTCCACCTCGGGATCATCTTCATCGCCAACCTCGAGCTCGGCTACCTCACCCCGCCGGTCGGGCTCAACCTGTTCCTCGCGTCGTACCGGTTCGAGCGGTCGTTCGGCGAGGTGGCTCGGTCGGTGGTCCCGCTGCTCGTCATCTTCGCCGTGGGCGTCGCGCTGATCACCTACGTCCCCTGGCTCACCACCGGGGTCCTCGCCTGGCTGGGACGGGCCTGAGGCCCGGCTCGGCGGTGGCGGCTGGCGGAGGGCCGGCTAGCGCGGGGGCCCGCCCGCGGCCTTCCGCTTCGCGGGCCGCGCCGGCGCGGCCAGGCCGTCCACGAAATCGTGGCTGGCCTCCACCGCCGAGGCCGGCACGTCCTCCGCGCGGTCGATGTGGACCCACGTCCACGCCAGGTCCCACTCCGCCTGGATGAACGCTCCCAGCGCCCGGGCGTCGGCAGCGTTCCGCAGCGCGCCCATCCGGCGCGACGGGCGGCCGTCCTCCTCCGGCGGCGCCGCGGGCCAGACCGGCAGCCCGGCAGCGGAGAGCGTCTCGGCCGCCAGCCGGACGCCGGCGGGCGTGTCGGTCGCGGCGGCCGCGTCCCATACCACCCGGACGGTGAACAGTCGCCCGTGGATCTCCTCCGGGTCCCCGGGACGCTCCGGCGCGTCCGGGGCGTCGGGGGTCTCGCCGGGCCCCACCGCCGGTCCCGGCACCGGCCGGGCCGGGACGTCGACCGTCAGCGTGTCCATCCCTGGCACGGGTCGGGTCGGGATCCCGGCCGTCAGGGTGTCCATCCCCGGGGCCCGGGGCGGCTCGGGCCGTACGGGCGTCTCCGGCTCCGCCTCCGGCGCGCGGGCCGAATCCCGCGGCTCGGTGACAGGCCGCGGTCGCCGGGTCGGGGGCTGGCGGACCGGGGGCCGCCCGGGCCGGGTCGCCACCTCGGGCCGGGGGCGCAGGTCGATGTGCCCGGCCCGGAAGCCCAGACCGATGGTGAAGACGACGTGCTGGACGGCGCCGTAGCTGGTGCCGTCGTCCCTGGCCAGGGGCGACGAGAGGCCGATGATGTCCATCAGCTCCAGCCGGACGGCCACGGGGCCGGAGCCGAGGTCGGTGCCGATCCCCAGCACGAGCGAGCCTCGCGTCGTCGGGTTGGACGGGTAGATCTCGCCGCCGAGCGTGGTGGCGTCGTTGCCCAGGTCGTAGCGGACCGCCCCGGCACCCAGCACCGCGTACGGCTGGAAGATGTGGCCGGGCTCCGGCCACCGGAGCCGGGCCAGGAGATCCACGTCGACGGCCTGGACGCCCATGCCGATCGTCGGCTGGCCTTCCAGCGTCGTGCTGGCGAAACCGCCGTTCAGACGGAAGCCGAACCGCTGGAACCACAGCTCCGCCTGTCCGCCGGTGAAGACGCCCGGGGTCAGCAGCACCGGGGACATCGCGTCCGCCGCCATGTCGCTGTACGTGGCACTCCCCACGTACCCGATGAACGCCATCCGATGGTCCTGGGCCCCCAGCGCGGTAGGCAGCAACAGCAGCGCCACAGCGGCCATGCCCGTGCGTGCCTTCATGATCCGCCTCCTTCCGGTGCCTCGTCGCACCGCCCCCGACCCCGTGGGCCCGGTGCGGGTGCAGATCTCCCCTTTTGGGGAACAAGGACCGCACCACGGAGCGGCCCTGGATACACAAGTCCTTATCCGACAAAGCGTTGGGCGGTTGGGGAGGCCCGGATCGCGGCGCCGGCGTGCGCCGAATCGGGAAAAGATTTCGGAGCCTGTGACGGTTGTGCCCGCCCGACGCCCCGTCGATTTGCATCCTTGTTCGGCATGGATACCTTCACATNNCTCCTGGCTCTCGCGCCGCCGGCTGGGTTGGTGGCGCAACAGCCGGGCGAGGCGGGGGAGGAGGAGGGAGTCCAGGAGGCGCTCCGTGTGGTGGAGACGTGGCTGGAGGCGCAGCGGGCGTATGAGGAGATTCCGGGCCTGTCGGCGGCGATCGTGCACGGCCAGGAGCGCATCTGGTCGGGGGCGGTGGGGGAGGCGCACCCGGAGGGGAACGTGCCGGCGACGCCGCGGACGCTCTACAGCATCTGCTCGATCTCGAAGCTCTTCACGAGCATGGCGGTGATGCAGCTGCGGGACCGGGGGCAGCTGCGGCTGTCGGACCCGATCGCCGACCATCTGCCGTGGTATCGCATGGGTGAGGTGGAAGGGAGCTCGCCGCCGGTGACGATCGAGGGGATCCTCACGCACTCGGCCGGTCTGCCCCGGGAGTCGGACCACGCGTACTGGAGCGCGCCGGACTTCGAGTTCCCGACCCGGGAGGCGATCATCGAGGGGCTCCGGAACCAGCGGGCGCTGTACCCGGCCTGGCGGCACTTCCAGTACTCGAACCTGGGGCTCACGCTGGCGGGGGAGATCGTGCGGGAGCGGTCGGGGATGCCGTACGCGGACTACGTTCGGGCCAACATCCTGGAGCCCCTGGGCCTGGCGGACACGCGGCCCGAGATGCCGGAGGCCGAGCGCGGGGGTCGACTCGCGACGGGCCACAGCGCCATCGGACGGGACGGGACGCGGAAGCCGGTGCCGTTCTTCCAGGCCCGGGGGATCGCCCCGGCGGCGGGCTACTCGTCCACGGTCGAGGACCTGGCCCGGTTCGCGGCCTGGCAATTCGGCCTGGAGGAAGGGGACGCGGTGCTGCACCCGCACACCCTCCAGGAGATGCAGCGGGTCCACTACGTCGATCCCGGCTGGAACACCTTCTGGGGGCTCGGCTTCGGTGTCCAGCGGCACGACGACCGTACGCTCGTGGGCCACGGTGGCAGCTGTCCGGGCTACCGCAGCCAGCTGCTGCTGGACATGGAGGACGAGATCGCCACCGTCATCATGGCGAACGCGTCCGGGGTGAACGCCGGGAAGTTCGTGCGCGGGATGTACGATCTGGTCGCGCCGGCGCTCCGGGCCCTGGAAGACGACGATGAGGCGGCCGCGGAGGCGGGCGAGCCGGGCGGGACGGAGCCGGGTCCGAGGCTGGACGACTACGTGGGCACGTACAGCGTGCAGCCGTGGGGCGGCGAGACGGCGGTCGTGCGGTGGAAGGGCGGGCTCGCGCTGCTCCCGCTCCCCACGGACGACCCGGCGGAGGCGCTGACCCGGCTCGAGCACGTCGAGGCCGACGCGTTCCGTCGCATCCGGGACGACGACGAGCTCGGGGAGAGCGTGGTCTTCGAGCGGGACGGGAGCGGGCGCGTGGTCCGGCTCCGCCGCTTCAACAACCTCTACCCGCGGGTCCGCTAGGCGCCCCCGCGCCGGACGAAAGCCGCCGTCCACCAGCCGTCCCCGCTCTCCTGGTCGAGGGCGAGGCGGGCCCGTCGGGCCTCCTCGAGGATCATCGCCCGCTCCGACCGGAGGATCCCGGAGACGATGAGCCAGCCGTCGCGGGCCACGGCCCGGGCCAGGTCGCGGATCAGCGGGACCAGGACCCCGGCCTCGAGGTTCGCGACGACGCCGTCGTAACGGCCCGGGCGAAACCGCCCCGGCCGGACCTCGATCTCGATGACGCGCACCCGGTCCGCCACCCCGTTGCCCGCCGCATTGGCCCGCGCGGCGCCGGCGGCCACCGGGTCCGCCTCGAGGGCCGTGACACGGCGGGCCCCCAGGAGCGCGGCGGCGATACCGAGGATTCCCGAGCCGGTGCCGACGTCGAGGATGCGGTCACCGGCAGCGACCCGCGCATCCATGAGCCGCAGGCACGCCCGCGTGGTCGGGTGCTCGGCGGTCCCGAACGCCATCGCCGGGTCCAGACGGATCGTGATGGGGGGCTGCCCACGGGACGCGGGCCCGGCCTCATCGCTCTCCGGACCGCCGGCCGGGACGACCACGATCCGGTCGGTGATCCGGCGCGGCGACTGGGCGGCGCGCCAGCGAGCCGCCCAGTCCGTGTGCGACTCCCAGCGGCAGCGGACGTCGGGATCGGCGAGAGTCGTGCTGGCCCGGACAGCGCCTCGGGCTTCCCGCACCCGGTCCCCGATGCGGTCCCGAGGCGGGGCCGGGAGCATCGCCTCGAACCGGTCGCCGACCCGCTCCACGGCCCGGGCCCCGGTCCGGCGCAGGGCGTCCACGAGCATCGGCTCCTCGCCCCGCGGCGGGGCGGGCACCGACAGGATCAGCCACCGCTCCGTGCCCGGTGCGGCGGCGTCGGCACGTCGTCTGGCAGGAGACAGAAGCGGCTCCGATCGGCCTGAGTGGTCGTCCCCGAACGTGGACGCCGGGGGCCGGTCCGCGCAAGGAGATCCGCCCTTTCCCGGCCAGGGAAGTGGAACGGGGCCGGTACGCGGCGACCGGGGAGGCCGGGATACGGGCTGCGACGGGGGGGGCGGCCCGCCGGCCGGCGGGGGGCCGCTCACGGATCTTGCCGGCCCGGTGGGTCCGGGGGAGATTACGGTAGGGACATGGGGCATTCCCTTCGCAGCGGGCCGGTCCGCCGAAGGCGGCCGCCCGGACCGGAGAGAGAGCCATGGCGGGCTTCGTCGAGGTCGCTCCCGGCCTCCGTCGGCTGTCGCTGATGCCGCTGGACCTGGTCAACGTGTACCTGCTCGAGGACGTATTGCTCGATGCGGGGGGCCGGTCCGCCGTGGCGCGGCTGCTGCGGGCCCTCCGGGGGCACGGCCTGACCGCCCACGTCCTGACCCACGCCCACTTCGACCACCAGGGCGGAAGCCATGCCGTCTGCGAGCAGCGTGGGGTCCCGCTCTGGTGTGGCCGTGGAGACCGGTGGGCGGTCGAGACGGGCGAGCTGTCCCGCGTGTATCCGGACCGGAACTCCAGGATCGCCCGCGTCAGCGACCGGCTGGCGGGCCCCGGGCACCCCGTGGCGCGAACCCTCGCGGACGGCGACCGGGTGGGCGGCTTCGCCGTGGTGGAGACGCCGGGGCACACCCCGGGCCATCTGGCGTTCTGGCGCGAGCGGGACCGCGTCCTGGTGCTGGGAGACGCGCTCTTCCACCGGAACCCCCTCACCCTCCACAGGGGGCTGGCCGAGCCCTACGCGTTCCTGGTCGCCGACACCGCGGCCGCCCGGGAGTCGGCCCGGCGGCTGGCGCGGCTGGAGCCCGAGCTGGTCTGCTTCGGGCACGGCCCCCCGCTCCGCGATCCGGCCAGGTTCCAGGCCTTCGTGGGCACCCTGGCCGTTCGAGGGGCGGACGGGTGACTCCTGCCGCGGCCGGTGTCGGGCCGCATCCCCGCAGCAGAAGGTAGCCCGTGGCATCGCGGCCCCGGCGTGCTATCTTCGACGTTGCCCCTGAACCCGAAACCGGTGAAAGCCCCGCCCATGACCGACCCGCGTCCGTCCGAGCTCGCGGACGAGACCTCCGTTCCCGCGGCCACGGCCCCGGCATCCGGGACCTCCCCGGCCACGGCCCCGGAGCTGCCGGTCCCCGCCGAGGAGACCCCGAGTCGGAAGCCTTCCCGGTTCGACCGGTCCATCGTGGAGGGGCCGCTCCTGCCGGCGGTATGGGGGATCGCCTGGCCGACGATGCTCCAGAACGTCATCGGCGGGCTCCAGGGGATCGTGGACCACGCCATGGTCGGCCACTACGTCGGCTACACCGGCAACGCGGCCATCGGCGTGAGCTGGCAGATCTTCCTGGTCGTGGTGGTCTTCATCTCCTCGATCTTCACCGGGATGAGCATCCTGGTGGCGCGGTTCGCGGGAGCGGACGACGAGGAGAAGGTCGACCGCACGGTCTACCAGGCGTTCCTGGTGGCCATCGGCCTCTCCGTGGGCGTGCTGGCGCCGGCGGGCTATCTGCTGGCGCCCTCGCTGCTGGAGCTGGTGAACGCGACGCCGGCCGTCCAGGCGGAAGCGCTGCCCTACCTCCGGATCATGTTCGTGTTCAGCTCGGGCATGCTCATCTTCTTCATGCTGGGCGGCGCGCTCCGCTCGGCGGGCGATGCCCGGACCCCGCTCCGGCTGGGCGTCGTCGTGACGGTGCTCAACCTCGTGCTGAACGTCGTGCTGATCCGGGGGCTGGGGCCGATCCCGGCGTTCGGGACCCGGGGCGCGGCCATGGGCACCGTGATCGCCACGGGCGGCGTGGGCCTGTACGCCCTCGCGAAGCTCTGGGGCGGCGGCTGGGCGGTCGGGTTCCCCCGGGGCGCCGACCTGCGCCCGAGCTGGTCCATCATCCGGTCGCTGTTCCGCTTCGGGCTGCCCACCGGGGTCCAGGGCGTGGCCATGAACGTGGGCGGCGTGCTGCTGCTGGCCTTCATCGGGTCGCTGCCCCGGAGCGCGGAGGCCCAGGCCGCCTACACCGTCTCGTACACCCAGCTCTTCTCCCTCATCACCTGGACGACCGTGGGGCTCATGGGCGCCGCGGCCGCGGTGGCGGGGCAGAACCTGGGGGCGGGCAGCGGGGACCGGGCGGCCGGCGCCGTCCATACGGCGGCCCGGATCGGGCTCGTCAGCGCCGCCGCCGTCGGGACCCTCTTCGTGGTCATGCCCCGGGCGCTGCTGGGGGTATTCGGCATGGACGAGCCGGCGGTGGTGGACCTGGGCGTCGAGCTGCTCCGCTATCTGAGCCTCTCGGGCCTCTTCATCGCCATCGCGCTGACCTACACGGGCGGACTCCAGGGGACGGGCGACACCAAGAGCCCCCTCTACATCTCCATCGTCTCCCAGATCGTGGTGCCCCTGGGGATGTGCGCCATCATCGACGCTACCCGGGGACTCGAGCCCGCGGACATCTGGCTGGCCATCGTCCTGGGGCACGTCACTCGGGCGAGCCTGAGCGTGGCTCGCTTCCGTCAGGGCAAGTGGCGGGATATCGAGGTGAGCATCCAGCGGTCGNNTCTCCCAGATCATCGTGCCCCTCGGGATGTGCTTCGTCATCCAGCAGACCGGCACGCTGGAGTCGGGCGACATCTGGCGCGCCATCGTCCTCGGCCACGCGACCCGGGCGACGCTGAGCGTGCTCCGGTTCCGTCAGGGCCACTGGCGGGAGATCGTGGTGGACATCGCGTAGCGCCGGCCGGTCCGACCCGCGCCCGCCTGGCGCGGCCCGGAGGGGACGCCGTCCGCGCATTGCCGACTCGGCCCCGCCGCCCCAAGCTTCCTTCGGACCCTGACCCGGAGGCAGCCAGTGAAGCGACGCACGTTCCTCAGAGAGGCCGGGCTGGTGGCGGGCACGGCCGCACTGGCCCCGGACGTCCTGTGGGGCGCCGTGGCCGTCCGCGCTCCGGACGTGGTGCTCCGGGACGGGCTCGTCTTCGACGGGACGGGCGCGCCGCCCGTGGAGGCGGACGTGGCGGTGACCGGCGACCGGATCACCGGCGTCGGCCCGCGCCTGCCCGGCGCAGCGCTGGAGCTCGATCTCCGGGGCCTGGCCCTGGCGCCCGGGTTCATCGACATCCACTCCCACACGGATACCGTGCTGCTCGTCGAGCCCGGAGCGCCCAGCAAGATCCGGCAGGGCGTGACGACCGAGGTCGCCGGCGCGGACGGGAGCAGCATGGGCCCGTGGTCGGAGCAGGAGGTCGCGTCGCGGCGGGAGCGGTTCCGCGACCGGTACGGCGTGGACCTCGACTTCCGGGACGTGGGCGGCTTCCTCCGCTTCATCGACGGGCTCGGCGTGGCGGTGAACCTGGCCAGCATGGTGGGGGCCGGTCAGGTCCGGGCCCACGTGATGGGCGCCGACGACCGACCGCCGACGCCGGAGGAGCTCGAGCGGATGGTCGCGGAGGTGCGGCGCGCCGTGGCCGACGGGGCGTGCGGCCTCTCCAGCGGGCTGGAGTACACCCCTGGCGGCTTCGCCGACCTGGACGAGCTGGTGGCGCTGGCCTCGGCGCTGACGGGCACCGGGCTACCCTACGCGAGCCACATGCGGAACGAGGACGACCACCTGCTGGCCGCCGTGGAGGAGGCCATCAACGTCGGCCGGTTCGCCGGCGTGCCCGTCCAGATCTCGCATCTCAAGGCCCAGGGCGAGCGGAACTGGTGGAAGGCGGAGCCGGTGCTCCGGGTCATCGAGGAGGCCCGGGCCGACGGCGTCGACGCCCGCTTCGACGTCTATCCGTACATCGCGTACAGCACCGGGCTCTCCAACCTGTTCCCCATCTGGGCCCGGGACGGCGGCGAGGACGCCTTCCGCGGGCGGCTCCGGGACCCGGCGCTCCGGCCCCGTCTCGAGGGCGCGGTCCGCGACAAGGTCCGGAGCCTGGGCTCCTGGGACTCGGTCCAGGTCTCCTCCACGGACAGCGACGCGCTGGCGTGGGCCCGGGGGCGGCGCCTCGGCGAGCTGGCCTCGGAACGGGGCGAGGACCCCTACGACCTCCTGGTCCGGATCCTCACCGAGGGAGGCGGCGGGATGATCGGGTTCGGGATGAGCGAGGAGAACGTCGCCCGGTTCCTCGCCCACCCCCTCTCCATCGTCTGCTCCGACGGCAGCGCCCTCGCCACGGAGGGGCCCCTGGCCACCGGGACCCCGCATCCCCGCAACTTCGGCGCGTTCCCCCGCGTGCTCGGCCACTACGTTCGGGAGAAGCAGGTGCTGCCGCTGGAGCGGGCCATCGAGAAGATGACCGCGGCCCCCGCCCAGCGGGTGGGACTGGCGGACCGCGGCCGGATCGCGCCCGGCATGGCCGCCGACCTCGTCGCCTTCGACCCCGACCGGATCGCCGACCGGGCCACCTATCAGGAGCCGCACCGGTACGCGGTGGGCATCCACCACGTCATGGTCAACGGCCGGCTCGTCTTACGGGACGCCGAGGACACCGGCGAGCGCCCCGGCCGCGCGCTCCACGGATCGATGATCGACCATCGATAATCGATCCCCCTGTCCCCTCCGCCACCCGTCGGGCCGGGCGAGCATCCCCGCGACTTCGATTATCGATCTTCTCGCTCTTCGGCCTTCGAGAGGACGTGGTCGAAGTGGGCCTTCTCCACCGGCTGGACGGACAGACGGCTCCGGCCGGTGACCACCATGTCGTCCAGGGCCGGGTCGGCCTTCAGCTCGGCCAGCGGCACGATCCGCGGCAGCTTGCGGACGAACCGGATGTCCACCATGAACCACCGGGGATCCTCGGGAGACGCCTTCGGGTCGTGGTAGCCCGAGTCCGGGTCCCGCGCCGTATGGTCCGGGTAGCTCTCACGGCAGACCTCGGCGACCCCCACCACGCCGGGCGGGCTGGCGTTGCTGTGGTAGAACAGGACCCGGTCGCCCTCGCGCATGTCGTCGCGCATGAAGTTGCGGGCCTGGTAGTTCCGGACTCCGTCCCACGACGTCTCCCCGTCCGCCTCGAGGTCGTCGATGGAGTAGGTTCCGGGCTCGGACTTCATCAGCCAGTACCGTCGCTCTGCCATGGTTCCAGGGTCTGGAGCTGAGACGACCGGGCGCCGCCGTCCGCGCGGTCGGGCCCGGAGCGAAGTCTCATGCTAGGCCGAGCGGCCCGCGAGCACAAAACGAACCGCGCTCGGCCCGGCTCGGTACGAAGGTCTCATGGCAGGCGGGAAGGGCCTCTGACGGCAGAAGCCCCCGCCCCCCCACGCGGTCCGGGGGGGCGGGGGCGGGGTCGATCATCGATTGTCGATTATCGATTATCGATTCTCGATTATCGATTCTCGATTCACTCCACGCCGAGGGCGGAGATGTCGACGAAGCTCCGCTCCGCCAGCGGGATGGGACGGGCGAGCCGCGAGCTGTAGATGTGGGCTCGCTCGATGGCGCAGCTCGAGAGCTGGAGGTTGGTGCTGCCGGCGCCGCTGGCGTCCAGCTCGGTCTCGAGAGCCGACTGGCCCAGGACGTTGGTCGAGCCGACGATCTTGTTCCCCTGCCCCGAGCTGCGGAGCGCGCCGAAGACGAAGATCAGGCCGACGAACTCGAAGTCACCGGTGAGCTCGAGGTCGCCCTCCACGACCAGGATCCCCTGCCCGTACCCCTGGCTGAGGTGCAGGTCGCCCGGGCTGTGGATGATGGGCCAGTAGTAGTGGCAGGTGTCGATGGGGTCGTGGGGCTCGCCCCAGTTCAGCTGGTGGCTGCGGTCGCACGCGCCGTTCGTTGCGTCGTACCTCGGCCCCATCTGGGTGTATGTGCCGGCCGGCAGATGGATGTCGGCGATGGTCGCCAGCTCCAGCAGGTTCATGTCCCCGTACTGGATGAAGCTGTCGTAGTCGAGGGTCGGATCCTCGACCTTCTCCGGGCTGCCGTACAGGCCTCCGCCCTGCCCCACGGCGCCGTGGATCGAGATGGTGCTCACGTCCTTGGCCACCACACCGATGGTGTCGCCCAGGCTCGTGGGACAGCCGCCCCAGGTGTCGGGGATGCTGTCCATCCCCCGGATCCCCGACTTCCCCACGAGCCGCAGCGGGACGTGGGTGGTGACGGCCCGGTCGTTCGGGAAGTAGGTGTAGGTGATCCGCATCACCTCGGCGAGACGCCGCTTCGACCCCGCGTAGCGGCCGCCCCCGGTCACCTCGCCCTCGGACACGATGTGGAACAGCCGGGTCGCGACCCGCTGGACGTAGACCGTGTACTGCGCCGGCACGTTATCGATGGTGACGGAGACCGGGCCGATGGTGTCGGCCTGCCCGACGATCCCCATGTTCTCGAAGTACGGCCGGGTCAGGGTGCCCAGGACCTCCTCCAGCCCCCACTCGGCGGCCAGGAACGCCTGCTGGGAGTAGCCCGCGTTCGTGCTGGTGCGGTCCTCCTCCATGGCGGCATAGACGCCACCCGTCACCAGCGCCCCCACGATGACGAGGGCGAGGAGCGCGGCCGGGAGCGCGAAGCCGTCCCTGCGAGTCGCAACGATCATGGTTCTTCTCTCCCCGTCAGTTGCCGCGGAGGTGGATGTCCGTGAGGAGCCCGTCGCCGTGGTCGCCGGCGTGGCCCGCCGGCCGCTCGGCCAGGATCCAGACCTGGATCCGGCGCACGGCGGCCCGGTCGGCGGCGCTCAGCGGGAACGCGGTGAGCTCGGTGCCGGTGCCGTCGAAGTAGCGGAGCACGAAGCCCCGGGGGTCGGCGATGGGGCCGAGCAGCGGCACGGTGACGCGGGACCCGCTCTCGACGTGGTCGCGGACGAGCAGCCAGTCCCCGTTCCAGTCGGCGGCGCGGTACGTCAGGACCTCGTAGGACCGGATGGGCGCGCCGGGGTAGATGGAATCGTACTTGAGCGCGATGCCGGTGAAGCGGAGCTCGATGAGCGGGGAGCCGGGCAGGAGCGAGGCGAGAGCGGCGCCGAGCGTGGTCGTGCACGCCGTCGATGTCGAGACGGTGTTGACCACCTCCTGCTGCCAGAGGTCGTCCTCGGCCATCAGCGTATCCCGGTCCACGTACACCGCGATGCTGTCCCCGGCTGCGAACGGCTCGATGCCGGTCTGCACCACCATCATCTTCTTGTTGCTGTTGTCCGTCTGGCACACGGTCCCGAACTTCCGGAGCGCCCGGAACCGGATCGAGTCCCGGGTCGCCATGACCAGGTCGCCGCCCGCCGAGCTGATCTCCCGCAGCTCCCCCGTGAGCAGGTCGATGCCGGTCCGGGAGTCCTGCTGCGTGGCGGTGGCCGCCCGCAGCTCGCTGTACGCCCGGTCCTGGCGGATGAGCACGCCGTAGGCTCCGGCCATGAGGACCAGGCCGAGGATCAGCGTCAGAAGCATCTCGACGAACGTGAACCCCGGCCTGGAAGCACTCACGAGACCCCTCATGGCACCGGCCTCGCCAGTCGCATGGTGAGCGTGTCGCGCTTGCTCGGGTTGATCCGTCCGGCCTGGAACCCCGGCCCCTCCGAGTAGACCGCGATCTCTTTCAGCGCCCACTGGAGCGACGTCACATCCCACCAGACCGAGAACGCGCCCACGGTCACCGCGTCGCCGGGCGCCCGGGACTGGACGTTGTCGAAGTCCGCGGAGCGGAGCCGCTCCGCCACCTGCTGGTAGGCCACGGTCCGCTCCGTCCGCAGGTCCGCCGCCTCGATCTGCATGGCGACGAACCCCGTGGAGGACGCGAGCCCGAGCACGCCCACCACCAGAATGAGCATGCCCACGATGATCTCGACCAGGCTGAATCCGTCCCGGCTCATGGTGACCTCCGGATCTGACCGAGCGGCAGGACCACCACCCTCGCCGTATCCCGGCCTCGTATGAACCCCACGGGGCGGTCCGCCGTCAGGTTGTCGCCGCAGCTCGGCAGGGCGTAACCCCGGCCCGTGTAGCAGAGGGTCGTCTCGTTCCCGACCATGCGGGCGCCGTAGTCGTCCGCGTCCAGCGTGGCGAGGACGCTGTCGGACGTGGCGATCTCCACCAGCCCGTCCTCGGGATCGATGTCCAGATAGATCATCCGCCCGGTCCTCACGGCCTCCGAGCGCGCCCGGTAGGCCGTGAGGATCATGGCATCCCGGGCGTTGATCACCGCCCGGCGGTTCTCCGCCCGGGCGTACGACTTGGTCCCGACCCCGAGGATGATCGCGCCCAGGACCATCACGATCAGCATCTCAATGACCGTGAAGCCGCTTCTTCGTGTGCGCATGGGAATCCTGTCTTCTCTTTGGCAGACGGCGCGGACGCCGCCTCGATTCTGCTCAGCCACGCCTACTGGGTGTCAAGCTCCGTGCCCGCTGCCGTTCTGGCATATTCCCCTCTGCGCACCTCCCCGCTGTCCCGGGCCGACCCGGAAAAAAATTGCGGATTCCGGTCGTTTCTTCGCCGGGCGTCACACGGGCCAGGACTCCCCGTTCCAGCACATCTCCCAGAACATCCACTCGTAACGGCTGGACAGGACGAAGAGGTCGGTGAGGCGCCGGCGACGGTCCGGTCCGGCGTCGGCCGCCAGGCGGTCGAGCTCGGCCCGGAGCCAGTCCGTGGCCTGGGCGAACTCGTCGGAGGCGTACTGCTCGATCCAGTCGGCGTAGCGCTGGTCGCCGGGCGGCTCGGCGCGGGCCAGGGCCTGGCCGATGTGGCAATAGCCCCAGGCGCAGGGCAGGAGCGCCGCGAGGAGCTCGACCCGGTCGCCGTCAGCCGCGGTCCGGACCAGGAAGTCCGTGTAGGCGCGTGTGGTTGGCCACATGGGTTCGGCCTCCAGGTCCTCGGCGGACAGGCCGAAGCGGGCGGCGTACTGGCGGTGCAGCTCCATCTCCGTGTTGAGGGTGAGGTCCAGGACCGCCGCGTACCAGCCCATGGACTCGAGGCGCTCGGCCTTCGCCGCCGCCCAGGCGAAGACGCGGGCGAACTCCTTCAGGTACCGGTAGTCCTGGAGCACCCACCGCCGGAACCGCTCCTCCTCCAGGGTGCCGTCGCCCAGCCCCCGGACGAACGGGTGCTCGAGCTGGGCGTCCCATATGTCGGCGGCCGCCTCGTACAGCTCGTCGGTGAACGCCATCTCACTCCTCCTCTTCCGCATCGGCGACGCCCTCTCCCGAACCTCCCTCCGTCCCCGGCCAGCCGCCGCCCTCCACGGCCATCTCCCAGAACGCGATCTCGTACTTCGTGGTGGTCTCGAACAGGTCGGCCATCCGTTCCCGCTCCGCTTCGCCCACCTGCTCCGCGAGGCGGTCCAGCTCCCCCTCCAGGTACGCGACGTACGCGGCGAAGTCGTCGCCGGCCCAGTTCTCGACGAACGGGTGCCAGGGCGAGGCCGGGTCGAGCCCCTGCTGCACGACCCTCCACGAGTCGTGGTACGCCTTCTCGGCGGCGTAGAGGACGGTGTAGGCCTCCGCGTACGGCCGCTGGTAGGCGGTCGCCATCAGGAACTGGACGTAGGCGTGGCAGGTGAACGACGCCGGCGCGCCCCGCAGGTCGACGCCGACGGCGGCCGCTCGCTCCTCGAAGAGCCGGAGCTCCTTCTGGAGTGCCTGGATGACGCCGGCGAGGGGCTCCCAATGGGCGTGGGGCGCCTTGGGGAGGAGGGCGGCCATGAACGGGATCGCCGCCTCCACGAACAGGTAGTCCTGCTGCATCCAGTTCGCGAAGGTCCGGTCCGGGAGGTCGCCGTCCCGGGTCCGGATCAGGAAGGGGTGGGCCAGCATCGCATCCCACAGGGGACGGATCCGCTGGAGCTGTGCCTCGGTAAAGCGCATCGTGNNCCTGCGCCGGCATTACCCGGATCAGGTCGTAAGGGTATGATCTCAGCCGGGATCGTCCCCGGCACCCCTGTCGCGTCCGGACAATACGACATCCGGGGGACCGGAGAAAGGGCGGCCCCTGGGCGATCCGGGCGGTCCCCCGTATTATTCGCCGACTTCAGTCCAACGAGAGCACGAGAGCCGCCCATGAGCGGGATGACAGCACCGACCGGGACCTCCGCGACCACCGACTGGCGAAGTCGGATCCCC